>FSSH01000162.1_pt1 | contig 202312 bp, 233 predicted proteins | sample 1166101 | NCBI WGS metagenome assembly FSSH01 (sample SAMEA32972668, study PRJEB13176) | freshwater metagenome | biome: Drinking water system; feature: Biomass in drinking water that filtered by 0.45 um membrane; material: drinking water | place: USA | collected 2012-12-20 | depth 0 m
GATTGGCAATATCATAAAATTTCTAGCATATCCTCCTTAATTCTTAACATTATCACGAAATAAAAGTGTTAATGCTCTCGATTGCGAGCGGATCTACCATCGTGACCAGTCTCTCATCAATTAAACTTAGGTAACCGTCAGGCTCAATTCTTGGCTCAGAATACCTAATCATATTTAATATTCTTCTAAGTAATGCATCTTGAGTTTCTTTCATAACTTTATCCGGGCAATCACCGCTTATTACAACATCATCAAAATCAAGTAATCGTATAGTTGTAATATTTTCACTGCAGCAAGTTTTAATAGCAGGGTAGGGTACCAGATAATCTAAAACCACTTGCCTACCTTTGTTCTTATTACCTTCAAGTTTCCCAACAAGTTTATGTGCTTTAAGATGGGTATAGCGCTTGAGCATGGAAAGACTCTTATGACCACTAATTGCAGCAACTTCCATTAAATCTAAAGTTCCCAGCTCAAACAGTCTCGACACAGCCTCATGACGTAAATCATGAAAATGTAAATTTTCAATCCCAAGCTTCTCTATCATGAACCTCCATGTGGACTTGATACCCTCAGACGTGTAACCGAAAACTTTTCCACTGGTCTTAACACCTAATTTTACAAATACCTCTTTTGCCTTATTTGACAATGGAATATCACGTTTTGCGCCGTTTTTCGTATCGGGAAGATGTGCAATTCTGGATTTTAAATTAATGTGCTCCCACCTCAAGCCAAGTATTTCCCCTTGCCTCATGGCTGTCTCCAAAGCTAATACTATGATGGCGTAGAGCTCTTTATTTGAAAAGTTGTGGGCATACCTTAGGATGAGTTTATGTTCTCTGTTCGTAAGCCTTCTCTCGCGCCCTGGCGCTGGTTTAGGCTTCCTAACATTGGCCACTGGGTTTTTGTCACAATAACCATACTCGATACGACAAATATCAAAGAAATTGGAAAGTAATGAGAGTTCCAGCCTAACAGTGCTGGTAGATAAAGGCTTATTGGTTTTAAGATTGAAGCTTTGGATCCTCATGTCTCTATATTTCGAGATATGGACACTAGTCACATCACAAACAAACAAGTCGGTCAAAAAACTTTTATTGATTACGTTGATGCGATGCTTTTCGTTTTCGTAACTTTTTTTGATAATTGATATGTTTTTAAGATATTTATCCAGTGCGTCAGACATTTTTACTTTTCTCATTGTCTCGTCTCATCAGTCGAGATTGAGTCCATGAGCAAAGCAAGATCTACAAGCGAAACTTCAAGTGCGTTACATAGTAAAGTGATTGTGTCTAGGGAAGGGGAGTTTGAGCCTAACTCAAGCAGGCTTATATACGTCCTGTCTAGGCTCGCGGTATACGCAAGCTCATCTTGAGTGATTTTCTTGCTTTTTCTAAGGGTCCTAATTGCTAGACCGAAAATCTTATTATGGTTATTCAATTCTGCCTCATTTCACGAGGCAAAATCTAAACACTTAATACTATTAGGTCATCCGCAAATATTCGGAATTATCAGAATTTCTATAAGGTGTGACTGGTGAAGCCCTAATTATAAGTTAAGCATCTTTACTCTTAAGTACACACAACGGCAAATTTCCTCTTCAGAAGATACCATAGAGCGCTTAAGAGGCAGTTTTAATAAATTCTTAAACCTAAGCATGCACTCTTGGTAATCAAGAGGTTTAAGCATGAAATCAATAACACCATCTTCAAGTAACTGATACCTGATACAAATGTCATTGTCCGAAGTGATAGCAACGACAGGGACGTGCATAGTTATCTCGTTACTTTTTAGAATTTTAAGCAGCTCATGGCCTGACATTTTGTGCATCATATAATCGATGACAATTAGATCGGATTCATTGAACATTAACCATCTATAGGCAGTTTCAGCATCAGAAAAAGAAACTGTAGTGATTTCTTCGCCCAATTCAATATTATCAATGACTTGAGTCAGTATTACTCTCATTGTGTATTGATCGTCGATTATTACTACGGTTTTCATGTTTCTACTTTAATTGAACAAAATACAACAGGAGCAAAACACATGCCATTCACAACAGATTGATTTGTATACAAACCAATCTCAGCTACATTACTTTTATGTCGAAAATATGTCTTTCACGACGAAAATCGAACTTAATTTTTTTTTACCTTACGTATAACAGCTTCTACTCTACCTACCAAAGAAGCTAAAAATAAATCAATAATGCTGCTGTCCCGATAAACAGTGTTTTCTTCCACACCGTTTTCTTCATAGCTGATTACAAGATTATTTTCATCATCGTATTTCAGCATTCTAAAAAATCTCTTTTGGCCACTTTGTAATACATAAATATCACCATCGACAGTAATACTGTTTGTAGGTTCACAGATTACTGTGTCACCAATTAACAACAAGCCATCAAACATATTCTCATGTATATCAATTGTTATCACACCACTTTTGACGCTATCTTTTAAAATTGCATTTCTGTCACTAAGCCCTAAATTTTTTACATTTACCTCTCCTAATAAATAACTGGTGGTTACAGAATATCTTGCGGCAATCTTCATCATATGCTCATAGCCAGGCAGGGACTCGCCATTAAGCCACTTACGGCTCGCTTGAGTAGACGTTTCACACAACTCCGCTAGAACATTGGCCCTTGTTTGTATCTTGGACGGAATGGAGTTGCTCGTCATTAATAAATTAAGACGCTTGACAAATACTTCATTTATAGGTAATTTAGGTTTCATTAACTGTAAGTTCTAAAAAATAACTGTGAGTTACAAATAATTTCTAATAATAATGACATGCTCTGAGATACAAAAACTTAATGAAACAATACTGCTAAGCACACATAAAGCGTGTCTTATAGATATTGACCGTGCATGCATTTGCTACAGTCTACATCGAAACGTAGCAGAATTGATAGCTAATATCTCAGTCGAAACTCTTAAAACTGTCAGTTCCAATTCCAATGCATTAATTCACCCAGGCCTTATCCCTTTAGGGGCATGGCAAAACATAGAACTATTAAAAGATGACGCCCTTTCAACAATCTCTACTATCCAAAAATTCCCAAATACTTAACGAGATATATGGGAACTGCCAAGCAGTTAGACTTGCAGAACTGAGCGCAAGGACAAGCACGATTTGTGCCTTGACTGGTTTATCGCAAGGTAAGGTTCGTCAAATTATCATAGCAATCAGCAATAGGATTCCACCAAAGGGCAGAGCTGTAGAGAATCTAGACACCTATATTAAAAACAAAAAACACCGTAGACATGTTTCATTCATAATTCAAAATTACCGTAGAGCAATCAACTTTGGCGTAAATCACGTAGAAGCAATAATCCAGTCATACACAATTTATCAAGAAACTCTCGTTCAATATTCAGACCTCAGGTCATACATCGATATAGATCATGCGTATTTTCTAATACAAGAAACAAACAAGAAAACTGACTTCGATATGTCAGAGTGTTCATGCTGCAAATCAAAATTTTTCTATTACAAATATGAATTACCTTTAATCTGCCCATTCTGCACTGATAAGAAAGACATGCCAGTCCCACACAAATTACCAGCAGAAAAGTCAAGCAAAGCAGCATAAACAATCACACGCAAAAGAACGTTTATATTTGATTGATTGATTGCTTAGTAAGTAACAAAATGCATCCACGATGCTAAATAAACTTACTAAATTCTTCCAGACAAAAGAGGTTACAAAACCTCAGCCCGTCATATCTAAACAAGAACTCAAACGTGCAGTAAATGATGTTCGACAAGTTCCTAGATATCCTCCATTCGATAATGGAGTTCCTGCTATTGATATCGACGCAATAGTCGAAACACAAGCAGACCTAATCAACAGAATCAAAATAGCATTCGGCATGCCGCCAACTGTATTCGAAGATATGGTTATGGCATCGATACGAAGCTATGCAACCTACGTACACCTATTGCCTGCAACTAATCGCGAAAACCATAACAATGCCGGCGGACTCTTTCGCCTAGGTCTAGAAGTAGGTTTCTTCGCATTACAAGCAGCTGACGGAAAAATATTCTCAACTAAAGAAAGTGCTGAAAAACGCAGGTTACTTCATCCAAAATGGGTGTTTGCTACATTCATCGCTGGGCTATGCTCTGAAATCTACAGACCATTAACTACAATGTCGGTAGTAAGCACTGGCGGCCAAACGTGGCCTTCATTCATGAGGCCTTTGTACTCCTGGGCAACAGAAATTGGTTCTGATAACTATTACATACACTGGGCAGACCATTCAGACAATAACAATCAAATATGGCACTCAGCTGCATCAGGAATTATTAGTCTGGTAATACCACAATCGTGTCTTCAGTATATACACAACGACAATGCACAAATAGTTTCCTATATGTACGCATCGATAAATGGAGCCGCAAGACATTCAGACGGCAATCTCATCGGTGACTTGGTAAGAATGGCTAAAGATACGGTTATCGACAAAGATATGAAATCTAATGCAACATTCTATGGCAAGCTAACTGTGGGTTCTCATTTAGAGCCTCACATTATCGACATCATGCGTGAGCTCATACGTGATGAAATTTGGACTGTTAATGGTAAACAGTCGCGTATTTGGTATACCAAAGAAGGCTGCTTCATTGTCTGGACTGCAGCTTTTAATGACATCACGAATGTAATGACAAATCGTAAAATCGTAGGTATTCCTACATCTAGCGACACTCTTGCTGAAATGCTTTTGAATTCAGGATTATTAGAGCAGCAAAGAGATGGTAGCCCTTATTGGAACATTACTTTACCTAACAATCCTAAACTTGTTGAAACGGTAAAATTAGTTGATCCAAGTATCATTCTTCCACAAAGTGAAATTGACCAGGCTAACATTACTTTGATGAATCCAGTTGCCCAAGATTTCTTCAAATCAATATCTGCTCCACCTTTAAAACCAGCTTCAGACAAACCAGTAAAAGCCGCTGAAGAAAAGCAAAAACCAGACGAGGCTATCAATAAAACTAATAAACCAGCACCTACACCTTCACCGGCCGCTACAGCAACTGATACTCAAACTAAAACACAACCAGACAGTAAACCTAGCGCTTTAGTTTCACCAACTGTAGGAAAGCCACAAAACCAAACTGCAGCACAACAGGCGCATAAAACAAACAGCATCACTCCGGCAACTACTGTAAACCCTGACATTATTAATCAAATTTCAGAGGGTACTAGAAACCTTATCAATGCAATTAAAGCGGACATGCTAATTGATGACAATGAGTACCCTGTCTGGATGAGTGCATTAGGGTTAATAATTTCAAAAGAAGAGTTCGAAAGCCATGGTATGCCGCATATCAAAGCATTGGACGAGCTCTTGGCTAACAATTGGATAGTTCGCGATCAAGAAACTGGAAAAAACTTACATAACAAAGAAAAAGATGGTGTAAAGGTAAGGGCTTATGTAATTAATAAAGCCATTGCACTTGCTATCGGATTTAAGGATAACGATGCTTAGAACATTTGACCAACCATGGCGTCCTGCTTACGAGTGGATAGCAGGAATTGCTTGGTTTGCAGTAATACCAGTCTATTTAATGATTGCCCCTGAATCTTCTGGGATATTCATGAAGTTGCTCGTTTGTTTCTTTGCACTAGGCGCCGCTATCTACAGAGTTAAGCAAGCATGGATGATATGGGAATTAAAGCTCGGACTATTTAACCAGGCTCCAACATTTATACCATCGAGTAAATTAAGAGAATTTATTAAACGAAATAATAAAATGGTATGGCTTGGGACAGGCTTCGACTGGGAGCAAAAACATACTCAGCGATTATATGACCTCAGACGAATCAATCTAAAAAGCTTTATTCCACCAATGTGGTTCGCAAAAATTGTTGGTAAGTTATCAAACATAGACGTAAAGCCGGAAGTAATTGGTTCTGCATGGATTCGTGGATTAGAAACAAAAAAAATCGACATTAAATCTAATATCGATGTATTCGAAGGCCATACCGTAATCTTCGGTGCACCAGGCGCAGGAAAAACAAGAGCATTAGAAATCATCGCTTGTCAGGCAATTGCTAGAGGCAGTGTCGTACTGCAGTTCGATCCAAAAGGTGATAATGCCCTTGCACAAACACTAGAAAGAGAAGCAAAAGCTAACGGCGTTCCATTTGTTTACTTTCATTTAGCATTCCCACAAAAAAGCTGTCGTTTTGACGCTCTTAAAAACTTTAACCGAGTTACGGAGTTTGCTAGCCGTACAAGCGCTGTTATTGGCAGTGAGACAAATGATAGCTTCTCAGCATATTCATGGTTAATTCCAGATGCTATCTGTGCCGGCATGGTTATGGTTAAAGAAAAACCGTCATTACAAAAAATCCTACGTTATATTCAAGTTGGAGTTGGCGACTTACTTGAAAGGGTGCTTGAAGTTTTCTTTGAAGAGCATAACAAAGATTGGGACGTCATGGCCAAGCGCTATGTACAACAAAAAATGAAAAACCCAAGCGCCAGAGCTACGCAGGAAGAAAGACTAGCTGGTTATGTCGAATACTATAAGCAAGACTATGTAAGAAACAATATTGAGTCAGCTGATGTTTCAAACCTAATTGAGATCGTACAGAATGATAAGCAATGGGTAGGAAAAATGCTTGCTGGTTTAATTCCAGTTCTTCGTATGCTTACTGCCGGTGAATTAGGGCCTTTATTATCTCCGGACTATGACGATAAAGATGATCAACGACCAATATGGGACTTTCAAAAAGTCATTGCTTCAGGCGCAGTTGTCTACATTGGATTGGACGCATTATCAGACACAACTATCTGTAACGCCGTAGGCTCATTACTGATGGCAGAATTAGTATCTGTTGCAGGATCACGCTACAATTTTGGTATGGACTCTGATCGTAAGATTGAGATACTGGTCGATGAAAGCAGCAACATTGTCAACCAATCCTTCATACAAGTATTAAACAAGGGTAGGGGCGCAAACTATATTTGTTGGTTGTTCGCACAAACACTCCAAGATTTCGCAGTAAAGCTGGGTAGTATGCCTGCAGCAAAAATGTTGCTAGGAAACTGCAATAACTTAATTGCACTGCGTACTAAAGATGCTGAAACTCAAAAATATATCGTTGAAGAATTTGGACAAACTCTAGTTCAGTCTGTAGGCACTAATATCGCTGTAGGTGATTCTGAAGACATGATTAGCTTTGGTGATGGCAGGTTAGGAAAGAGCATGAGTGAAAAACTAGAAGATAAAATACCCCAAGATTTAATCGGAAGACTACCTAACTTTAATTATATTGGTAACATCGCCGGCGGACGTCTCGTTCAAGGCAAGATGCCGATTCTTAGGACTGGAGAGTAATATGTCAGTTGTTGTTGAAGAAAAGCTACCATTAGCACCTATCTCATTCTTAGCAGATAAGGTACCTGATAACGACAAACGCTATTTACGTGAAGATACAGGAATAATCGTAGATTCATCTAATTTATACAATGGGCCTGAAACTCCAAGCCAAATACTAAATAGCGCACTCACATCAATCAGAAAAAAAACTGCCTTCGAGCAAATATGTACTGAATATCCTTCTCTTAGTGCAGCTGCTTATAATATGGTTAATTATTTCACTCAGCTGACACCAGCTGAAGGCACAATGCCATTGTTAACTAAAGCTTTGCTTAACGGTATTGATTCATTCTTCGATGCGCATCAAAGTTATTACTTGAGTAACAATCCAGCTATTAAACTATCGGCATTCATTCATGGGGCTAGCTCAACTTTCCATGAAATATTGTTTAATAACATTTATGGCAAATACGAAGATGCTTGGGTGCAATGGAAGCCTCTCACAGAGCCTATCTACGATTGGGTGCTACGACACCAGTTCAAACAATTATTAATCGTTCCTACGTCGTCTACGCTAACAGCACAGAACTACAATGCAGCTTCTAATAAATTACTCTATGAAGTTTTTGACTTTGCAGATCTAAGCTTCTGTGGGATCAGTGCTGCACCGGATAAAATACTCTCAGCTGGTTAGCGCTTTCTAGGCAATAAAAAAAGGCGAACATCAATTAAGATATTCGCCTTTCTTATTTTGGTCGCTAGCTAATTAAGAAACAATCACTAGTACACCAAGAGCAATCATCAAACCTTTTTTCAATTTGTCGATTGTTACTGCACGATTAACTACTTTGCCGTAACGAGCTGCTTTAGCAAAGGCCGCTTGAATTTGTTCTTGAGTCATCAGGGCTTCGTGTTTCCCTTCAAACTTCAACCACGCCTTCTCGCGTCCATCTCCTTTACCTCTTAGCATCGCTGCAACACTACGTTTATCGTTTACTGCAAAATCCACCATTTGTAAGTTGTTGTTCATTTTGAACTCCTAAAGGCGGACACCTGAGTACAATATATAACAACTTTTAAACCTGTCAAATTTAGTCAAAAATTAAGAGCCGTTATTGAAAATGTCTCCAATTGCTTCAAGTTCACCATCTTCATGAAGTATTTCTTTAGTGCTACTTACATTTGATGGAGTATCTTTTGAGGGCTCTTTTTCTTGCTGTGGTGAATAAGTCTGTTGAGCTACGGCAGGCACTTCTAACGCGCTCTGTGTCATCCCGTGTTGCTCAACAAATAATCCTAGTGTTCCCAGCCCAATCAATCTTCTCGGTCTAGAGTCTTTTGACATAGCCTCGAATATTTTGAATAGGGCAGGGTCCTTATCAGGATGAATCGTTACATTAAGTCTGATCGCTTCATTTGATTTCATAATCAGCCAATCATGCAGTTGCTAATGATTTTCTTGCTCGTACCTGGTCTGCCAAAAATGATCTCTCCCCGGCCATTTGAAAACCAATTACGTTGGCGAAGACTGAATTATTAGTTGTTACGATCTGATGGCGAGGATACTTAGCTTTGATGGCATCTAGAAAGAATCTTGCACCTCCACCAACCAGCATAATGTTATCGACGTCTGCACCGTCACCTACAGAGTTGGCCAATGCATCTACCGATTCACTAATAACAGTCTTTGAATAACTAATGTAGTTATCTATATCGATTTCTTTTGAGAAAATACGCGGATTACGATTTTCACGAATCGCGTCATCGATGATCTTAAAAACTTGAGCTGAGTTTGTTTTTTCTTCTTTTGCAATTACTTTTGCCATAGCCTTAATTACATCTGACATAGCACGTGTGGTACCGCCACTTCGATTGTCGCTACCTTTCATATTGTCTACTAGCAACCAATCAAAGGTATACATGCCCGGGTCGATAATTAAATTCCGCTGCGTCTTCACTGTGCTATATGAAAAAGTCTTTGGTTCATCAGGTGAGTACATGAAATTAAAAAATGCACCTAATGGTTGCTCAAACACTTTCACATCACGAATCTCAACAACACGTTCGCCTGGTAATGTATGTTTAGTTTTGAGTTTCTCGATTAAATATTCTTTGTGCTCTTTAATATTATTCACCGGCAAGCCAACAACAAGCATATCGATATAATCTTCTTCAATATCCATAAACATATAATGTAGTGCGCCAAGTACTCTAGCCATGTACCCATCTTCACGCACGAATTTGTTATCGAGGATTGCTGAAATATCATTAGCACCTTGCGCTTGGGCAACATCGCGGCCAACTTCATAATTAGTGCCGTCTACTCTGACGATCACTGTGTCACGTTTTTTCAATGTACCTTCACCAATAAAACTATCAGTAGCAGCTGGCGAGCGAGAGGGGAACATGTCGCAAATTACTTTTTCCTCAATGGATTGGTGACTACGTACAAATTTAACGTTGCCATAACCAACATCGAGTGCTCTAACTATCTTACCGTTAATCATTTGAATTCCTTTAGTGAGTAAATTACTAAGGAATTCTATTGTTTTAGGCTTATCTCAATAGTTAAAAATGACAGTGCTTTTTGCTATGTATTTTGAGCCAGTTACTTTTGACTTGGTATTGCGTTACTCTTGCTCAAAATAATGCTTGATTAATTCTCGGTTGTTACTTGACGTTAAAAGTAACTCAAAAACAAGTCACTTTTGCTCTATTTCAAGAGCTAGTCTAATTGAAACACTACAGGACAATATATAACGCAAAAGGTAGTTACTCTTGCTCAAATCAATAACTGTAAGTTACTAATCTGTAACGACAATATCCTCCATTTTTTATAAAAAAACAAGCACTTTTTTATCTAATTTAGGCGGTGTTTAGACAGAGAGGAAAGCCACATACATTCACCCATGCGTGTCCCATCAGGATTTTAGACAACAACTCACCAACTATTTTAAAGTCTAAACTTGACAACCGAAAATAATCGGAGTTAATATTCGCTTGCAGTCCACCGAAAGGTATCGCAGAGCAACACTGCGATTGATAAGAACAAGCAATTACCCAAAGTCGAGACAAGACACCCTTTAGCACTCAATGCGAGTACATTTGGCGTCGAATTAAGACAATCACTGTCCACTAGGACAATGTAGTAGAGCTTCAAATAGACATTCGTGTCTACCACTCGGGCGAACGCCCAAACAAACGCAATACCTACCCAAGACTGGTTTAAATCCAATTTAATTAGTCTTAGCTGTATCCGTAGCTTTAGTATTTCAATACCCCGTGCCCCTGTTGATGTAATGACTGGACGCATGTCGATGGTAGCGAGAGAACGAATACTGGATACGTCCCGCCATGACGATGACTCATGGGAATGGAGTGGACAGGCAATGGGACTGACGTAATGAAGTTTTAATTACCAGTGTCTTATAGGTATCTGCAAGCAGTAGAACATCACAACGAACGCGAAGTGCATAGCACGGCTACATTGATCCGTCTCTAGTTAGACGTAACCCTACATGGCAGAGAGCCATTAGAGAAGATGAAGCAATCGGCAATTTAACTCCCTGTATGGTAGCAGTACGGGAATGGAGAGTTAATTCGTTGGAAGACCAAAACAATATCCTGACGATACCTATCAGTCAGCCATTGCAATAATGGAGTTCAAATAGCTAGAAATAGACTACTTGGATTGAACACCGCGTTATTTAAGACCACGCTAATCCATACACAGTAATACCGCCTCTTAAGACAAGGCGAAGACATAGCAATATGTACACAGCACTACAGATACACCTACTGACATACATTAGGAGAACGAACATGAACAGAGACTTTACAAGTAATACAAGCAAGCCCAATAAACTGAATACCTATCTGAGCCCACTAGTGCTACTGATACTATTTTGTGCCGTACTGCTATCAGCCATACTCACGCTGCTCTATATAGTACTCACGACACAGGACAAAGAATCAGCCGTATTAGTATTACTCGGATGCGCAATAGGTCTGTCGGGTCTATACGGGACACACAAGCACCTGAAAAGCAACGATATGGCACAAACCTATATAGAAACCAAAAGTAAACAGGCGGAATAGACGATGGCACATCTGAAACTGCACAATTCAAGCTGGAAAGTAGAGCTCATGAAGTTAATTGAGCAAAACAAGACAAAGCACGCACTCAAAGATAAAACTGTCAGCACGGCCACTAAGCAGAGGCGCACCGAAGTATTGTTCCAGGTGTTCACAGAGCTACGTGAATTAGGCTACAAATTGGACAATCCGAGGAATTTTAAGGAAAAACATTTTAAAGCCATCCTAGAGTACTGGGTATCAAAAGAACTCTCTGCCTCCACGCTGCAAAGTCGCACCAGTATCCTGCGAGTGTTCTGCGGCTGGATAGGTAAGGGCAACATGATACAAACGCTAGAGTCCTATGTAGACGACACAAGTTTAGTCAGGCGTGTACAGGTCGCTCAAGTCGATAAGTCATGGTCAACCAATGGTGTGTCTTATGAGGACAAGTTAGCGCAGATTGAAGAATACGACTTAAGAGCTGGTGTACAACTTCGCATGATTAAAGCCTTTGGACTACGCAGACGTGAAGCCGTATGTTTCCGTCCTATCGTCGCAATGAGGCTTGGGGAAGAATCCACCTCTATAACGGTTGAGTTCGGCACGAAAGGTGGCAGACCAAGAGCTATTCCTATTGATAATGATGAGAAACGTGCAGCACTCGCATACGCTTGCAAGATAAGTAAAGTTACCAATGGACATATTGGTTGGGAAAGCTTATCACTGGAACAGGCCGTCAAGCGATTCGCCAACATTATGCAAAAATTCGGAATCACCAAAAAAGAAGCGGGGGTGACAGCGCACGGGTTACGTCATGAGTACATCAACGACCAGTACGAAGTCATTACAGGACAACCTAGTCCTATCCGTGGTGGATTAAAAGAAGATGTAGATCCACAACTAGATTTGGAAGCGCGCACCAGGCTCACTTTAGATGCCGGTCATAGCAGGACTTCTATCACACCTGCATACTTTGGTTCGCATAGTAAAAAGAAGAATACTGACAAGACACCAGCCAATCAATTAATGGAGTAAAAAAATATGGAAAACACTACAAGTCACGCTTCAGGTAAAACACAGCTCATTCTCATCGTATCAAATGTCATGAGCGCCGAGTCAGTAGAGCAACAAGGTTTCGATTGGAAGGTATTACCCGTCACAGCAGATGATCTAACAACGGCTTTGGATAATCACCAGGCGATGGAGACTGAGAATCACGCACGCATGCTTAAATGGCAAAAAGAACACATGGTTGCCGATGGTCCGGTTGAAGAGCCGGGTGTGCTTATCTGGTTCGTAGAGCTTTTGGATAGCGTTATTGATATAACAGACAAAAATCCGGAGATGCTATATACGCTCATGGCAGTCGCAGTAGAAGCAACTAAGGCTAGGCCTGCGCATATACGTTCAGATTTCGAAGGTGGTACGAATGCAACCCTTGCAGAAAAGATACTGGAAAATCTTAAAGAGATGCAACCAATCAAGATTAATAAGGTTGAATTGTCACACATGGCAGCCGTCAGCATCCACTAGTAATGCAAAGGTAACTGAATAGCGCGTTATCTGAAATTGCTCATAAATCCCATTGTGGGAAAATCAATAATTTACTCGACAAGATTACAAGAGGTATAAATTGAATAACCTACAAAAATACTTATTGAACGAAGCTATTAATGCAATCAACAATGCCGGCGGAAACTTAGTCAAAGATGGTGAGTTGGAGTTAAAAACGATCACTGAAAGTATGGATGGCTTACTTGCATACATAAAAGATGCAGAAAATAAAGTTGAGTCTAATTTGGAATTCCCATTCGGCGTTGGAAACTACGAATACAGAAAAGACCATTTAGATAAATTTAATCGCAAGCCAATATTTATGGGGCTTAAAAAAAAGACTGACAAATAACAAAAAATCATAAATGCCGATTGCCGTCCGAAAATTATTAAACTGGATAGGTGCAACAAGCGAAAGTCCTATAAGGACATTGGTACTAATTAGAGAGTCAATATGTTTATACACACTTGTAGGTGTTTTCACTGTGACGTGAGCAGCCCAACAGCTTTGTCAGAAAATCAATGTGATTACAAAGCTTACCAAGCAGGTTGGGTTACGGGTCGTAAGGGTAAAAAAATTCACACTGCATGCCCAGACTGTAAATATTTGTTAATAGATACAGTGCCAATTACAGTCAATGGGCTGGCAGTATTAAAGCAACCTGTAGAAGTTACAAAAAAAAGCGATAAGAACAATGGATTACATTTCATTATTCGAAATTCAGAAGAAAGTAATTATGAACTAACGGTGATAGGGCATGAAAATTCTTTATGCATACAAGCACTAAAAGTATTTTCAGATGTAGTGGAAGGAAAATCAATTGCTAACTTCCACTTTTACGCACTACACGAAGATTCATGGCTACATATTACGTTTAAAGATAATGATGAAAAAAACATTAAAAAATCTTGGCTAGAGTGTAAGTATGGGGAGGTTCTAGGTACACCGCATATCGAAACGATGAATAATGATGCTAATTTAATGGAACTACTATCAATTTAGTAAGTAGCAGCTTAAATAAATGATAAAAATAACAAATGAAGTAAAGCGGGCATGAAAATGAGTGTGATTGATTGTAGACAAATATCCTAAAATCTGTAATGTCATATTACAGACCTGACTAGGAAAAATACATGGCGGATATCAAACCAGTTCATATTATTGTCGATTCGCGAGAATTTAATAGTGGCATCGCACTAAGGCTCGCAAAACTACCAGGCGTAACTACTGAACAACAAGAACTATCGAGTGGCGACTATATAATTGCGGAAGGATGTGCGGTAGAGCGTAAATCTGCGCATGACTTCATCGTATCCATCATGGACGGAAGGATATTCGACCAAGTGGCAAGAATGAAGATTGAATATCAGGAAGTCATTGTACTCATTGAAGGTAATCCGTACGACACACGTAGCGCTATGCAGCCCGAAGCGATTGACGGAGCATTGTCATGGTTAAGCCTCTTAGCTGGCGTCAGCGTCATTCAATCTCCGGATGTTCAAAGCACTCATCGCTTAATCATGCGTATGGCGATCCACAAAACCTACGGTCTAGGTTATGAAGTCAACTTAAGGGCATGCAAACCAAAAGATAAGGCGTCTATGTCTCACTATCTCGTAGAGGGTTTGCCGGGAGTTGGCTCGCAAACGGCCCGTGCACTTATCACCCACTTTGGTACACCTCATGCGGTATTTACAGCGTCTATTGAGGACTTGGTGCAACTAAAAGGCTTCGGAAGAAAGAAAGCCGAAGGCATTTACAATGCAGTTCGTAATCTTAGTTAATTATGTAGGCAAGATAAATTCCATAAAAGCCTGTTTTTACAAAGTAATCTGTTTTTTTATTCACTCAACACAAACTCCTCAAAGGTATATTGATAGGCCTGTAAGAGTTCTTGATAGATTTGTTGTAAATACTGTTCAGCTAATGTGCCGTGTGCACTGCTAGGATAGATATTGCTAAACTCATAAATGCCTTGAAAGAGCTTATACAGCGCCTTAACCTTCAGCAGAATATGCTTTTCCGTTTCTGTCATTTGCATGGCACTAAATAGTTTCTGCAGCTGTTTATCACGAGGTGCAGGGAGCCGACCTGTTTCCAAGCCAGCCAGATAGGACTGGTCCACGCCTGCATCAAGGGCGACTGCTTTTTGCGAAAGCCCGCGCGCTTGCCTGATATTGAGCAGACAATGACCGAACACCTTGGATGGGCTTAGCGCATAAGACTGGATATTAATAATTGAGGTTAGCATATCTCATATAAAACCATAACACTACAATGAATAGAAGGTGCAATTTGCCCACTTATTTGGCAGAGGAAATTGGCAACAAAAGATATACACTTTGTTTATATTTGAATAATAGCTTTTGATGCGATAACTAGAATTGCACGAAAAGACTTTACTGATAATGTGCTTTTAATTAACACATTCTTTGGATCATTTATGTCAAACAAGATATCAGACGGAACTAGTACAAGTAAGGAAAATAAAATAAAGTCGTTTGGAAAACTTGAATCTAGAGAAATCAGCCGAGAAAGACTAATTGAGTTTTCTAATAGTGAAACAGCAAAAACTTTGGGTCAGGAGATGTGGCCTAAAGATTCTAAATATCGCTTCTTACCCCATCCGGTGGCACTGGAGCTGTCCGGTTGGTACCGTGAGTTTGAATTGTCAATTAAACGCATGCCAGAGATATCCGATGCGTTAAACCGCGTGTTACCAAAACCTGAAGCATGGTTGAACCAAATAGCCAAAGATATTTATGATTTTTTAAATATCAATGAGACTAAAAACTTATTGTTGGCAGTTGGGTTACCAGGAACTTATTATCTACAAGCTTTAACTTGGTATCTATACCATCATCAGTTTAAAGCTCTAAAAGGTGCATTAATTGAAACTACCGATAGTTTGAATAGAATGCTTTCTTGTTCTGACATTGCTGAAGACCTGCCCATTAAGTTATTTACAGCGCCGTTCCAATCTACTTATGTTCATTTTGGAAATGGTATTTCAGCCTACGAGGATGAGAATGAAACAATAAAAATTGTTGGTGCCTATGTCCTGTATCAAGAAGGTGTTGCACATTTGGGAGCACCAGCGAACCCGTTAAATGGTGAATTATTAAATTACGAAGGTGCGAAAAACTTTGGCATTAAAGAGGGAGATTATTACAAGAAAGTAGATGTGATTTTTTCACGGATCAATACGATAAGCTTGGCAAGCAAGAGCGTGGATCTATAGCTACTAGCTATGCATTTGAAAGAAATTCTGATGTACCAATAGTGCCCTCAATTATGAACAAAGTACCTTCAGGTTCAGCACCAAAAAGGGGAAAGGTAACACTTCAAAAAGGTTTGGAACATCTTGCAAAAGTATTTCTATATATGAGCCTATCGGAAGCCAGACGGATAGATTTTAATGAAGCTGACAAAGAAGCTAAAAAATTAGAAAACTTAGGACCTAAAAAAAGAGCAAAAGCCCAACGAAAAATCAAAGGTCCTTACAATCGTATTATGGTCGGACCAGAAACTTGGCCACCAGAAGAATCACAGCATAAAGGTGCTGGTGAGGTGACACCACATATGCGTCGGGGCCATTTCCGGAACCAGCCCCATGGCCCACGCAATGAGCTTAGAAAATTAGTTTTTATCAAACCAACGCTAGTTAGGGGTGATTTGACGAATGTAAACTCAGTGTCCACTAAAAACTACAAGGTGCAGTGACACATGCCATGAAATAAATCAAATAAATTTATTGAATCATGAATTCGAAGTTCATTCTGGTTCACCATGGTTCGCTGAAAAACATAGCGTTTAATAGTGGGTTTATCTTTAATTGATGCCTTTAAGATTAATTGACAAAATCTACCTAACTGCATACGAAGGTAAAATAAATATGACATCCCTCTACTCCAACCTAAACCATCTCACCGATGAAGAGAAGATGAAGTTCTATCATCGATATCTCGATGAAAGTGCGACAGTTTTAATTAAAGATTACAAACTACATCCAAGTCTTCTAAGCAAAATTTACACATTATTGCCTGAAGTTAATAGACCAGTTAAATGTGAGTTTTGTCAGAGTGAAACCTTTAAAACCCATTTACCTCGAAAATCACAAGTTTTGAACGATGATCCTGTTACTAAGGCTACATGTGTGAAATGTGGCCACAAGGTTAAAATCGATTTCATTACAAATAATATCCTTGAAAATGAAAAAAAATGCAGGTGCTCAGGATGTAGCGAAGTAATCGCTCAAAAAGCACTGAAAATAATGATTGAGATGCAGGAAAAGATGTCAAGTGATAGTGAAAAGGCAGAAGAAAAGCGTCTGAAATTAATAAAAAATCAAGAGGATACCCGTAGATTCATACCGTTCTCAGAAGACACTGAGGATTATAAATTAGCCGATGTCGTAACACTCATGGCAATCATGTTTTCGAAATGGGATGGATTAAGCGCTAAAAATAAATCAAATGATTTTATATCTCCTATCGACAGTATCACCGGGCTTCTACCTGATATGGGTGATGATGAGCCAAGCCTGCTAGAAAAAGCCTATCAAAACAAATTATTGATAATCGATTTCAACAACACTTCAATGAATCACATCATTGAAGGGGATGACTCATTTCAGTTTTATACCTATTTATGCAGTTATCTGCCAAATTTTAAAAACGCTAGTGGCACGCCACTAAATATTAAGGAAACCTATGAATTTCTGGCAAGGAAATTTGCCGATGGCTATTGGTATAAGTCATGGAACGATCAGTTGCTTTCTGTTTGGCTAGAATTGGGGGTATCTGAATGTATCGAATATGCAAAATTAAAAGCAGAAGAATACAATTTCGCTTTCAGGTCCGAAGTAAAAATAAGGGAGATCGTTAGAGAGTTGTTAAATGAGTACAGCGTCTCAGAATGTTTCTATTTCATTTCTGTAGCGTACTACTCAGCGGCATCTTTCAATCAAAGTAATAAGTCAAATGGTCGTGCCCATGCTGAAAATACAGTACCGGGAAAGATACTGTCTCTCGCTAGGGCGGGTAAGTCAAAGAAATGGGATAGGGATAATAGATTAGCCAGATCTGCTTTTAGCCAAATTTTGTTCGACATGATGCTAAACACTTCTGACGATGCAGGTTTTTATTTATCACCGGGCAAAAATTATTACAAAATTATCGATAAAACTAAGGTTTTATGGCCGATCAAGAATGATGAATACGAAGATTTCGAGCCTATCTCAATCATGGGGAGTGAAGGGCTCTATGATTTTTTAGGTAGATTCGTTGAGCATGATGCACGTGTGTCGAACGACTCAGAAGGTATGCAAATAGCACATCTATCAATCATTGCTGAAAAATTAGGCCTCTTAAAGGCTTCTAAATTAATCAATCAAAGATTGCTGACCTATGAAGATAAAGTATATAGAAACTCTTTAGTTGGGGATGACAATCAAATTATCGTTGATGAGTATTAAACATAAAAAAAGCACACATCCATCAATGGTATATGCCTAAATTACTCGATTGATGGTGGAACTGGCGCGAATAATCTAGTTAGCCAAATACGAATGCATTTCTCGCCAATAAAATACACTAGCAATGTAAAGGCAACAGATTAATCGGTTATCTGTAATTGCACAGTAATCTGGTTATGGGAAAATCAGACGCTAACGGGTAACTGATATTCAAGGACTTGCTATGACAACAGTACAAAAAAGAATCGAAGATTTGCCAAGTGAAATCAAGATACAAGTGGTTCATGACTATGAGAAACATATGCAAGCGCGAAGCGTGTCTATCGAACAGGCTGATATAGCATTAAAAGATAGTTGGTTGTATCAAACGTTAGTCGAGCAAATGCAGCTGACCGATGATGACTTGCAAATGATAGATTTACACATGACAGTGTTTGTTTTATACGTCTATCAAGATTTATATCACATACAGCGTGTAATGCTGGAGCATATGGAAGCACATTAAAACAATTTAGGTAATCAATGAAGCTACGAAATAATCACCTTAAAGATGACCCAGTAAAATCAGCTATCTACAATCCGAAAGAATTTCGTGGGCGGCATCCTAGTGCTGTTATACCTGACTCATCAGGGCAACCGCGAAGCAAATTTTATTATTGGTTCTGGTTAATTATAATAGTCGCTTTTATAGTTGGGGCATTACATCTATCCAAAGATAACACAGCTCCTACTACTAAATTAACCCCCGTTTCATTACCAAAAACAAGTATCGTGCAACAATTGCATCAACAATCACCAGGTCTCACTTTTGCACCTCTCAAACTTTTTGGAAACAAAGAGAATAAACATTGCTTGTTTAGATTAGAAGATTGGCAGACAAGTGCATCTGTGCTTACAGTATTTATTCGTAGTGGTGAAGTGATTGAGACTATGCTGCCACTTGGTCAGTACAGAGCTAAAGTTGCTTGCGGCTCTATATGGTATGGTGCCAATCTATTCGGCCCAGACACGGTTGTTAATCAATTTATAAATCCTGTAGTCTTTTCTCGTAATCCAGCAGGCAACGTAACTGGAATGAAGATTCAGTTAACGCAAAGAATTGGTGGTAATTTACAAGCACATCAAAGCAATACCTTAATTCCACAAGACAAATGAAATCAATGTCTAAAAACGGAAAAATCAAACCATTGCTAGCCAGTTTAATCATTGGCGCCTTTAGTATTTATCACGCCTGGTCTATTTATACAGGCCAACCGCAAAACTTTCGTCGCATAGATAAACTAGTCGCCGAAACGTATGGAATTAATGCGTTGTCGATACTGTGGCTAATTTTAGGTATCGCATGCTTGTGGTATGCGCAAAGGGTATATAGAAACTCTTCAAAAGGGTACTGTCCATTCAACATGAAGATTCCGGCCTAAAGTTGCAGTAAATAGCTTTACTGATAAGGTGAAGCTGTTAAAACTCAGCTGCAGAGCGTAATGAATAATTCAGACAACTTAATAAACCCACAACACACTGGCAACAATATCGTAACGACTCCGCCTTTAACCGGTGACTGGCATCATGGCAATGGCGTACTGGTCAGCGGCACCATCCGTATCGCGGTCGCAGATTTTGATACCAACCCGCCACCGGAGTTTCAAGACCAAATGTTCGACTGGATGTGCCAGGTGTTGAATAAAGCTATTCAAGAGTACCGGGCTAATCAACCTGATCCGTTTGCAGATGAACAACTATCATGAAAAAGACCGTCTACGTTAAAACCACCATTATCTATTGTGATATTTGCGGTAAAGAGTGCCGTATGTCGCATACAGGAATCACAGATAGCGTAACCGGTAAAGAAAGTCATGCTTGCCACAACTTCACCGAGATAGATGGTGAGAGCGTGCGCTGTGACCATGTTCTCAAAGCTCGCGAGTCATAGAAATTAAAACAAAATGTCAAAAAAGATTGAAAATTTCCTGTCTTCATTAACTGAAGGTGATGAAGCGAAAAATAACTGGCTAATCGATAGGGAAGCTGAGTTGATTATGAGTGGCCATACAAATCTGGAAGCTAAAGAAAAGGCCTTACTCGATTACGAGCTTCATAAAGGATCATTGTGAGTAACTTCAACAACATCACTTCAATTCTAGGTATGGCTTATGTGCTGCCTGAATATATTGACAAGCGTGGCCCTAAGGTTACTTTTGATGCATTTGTATTTGCGGGTGGTAAAGACCAGTCATTTGCAGTTACCGGCAACAAAGTCGTATTCGATCTAGTCATGCATCGTCGTATTAAGTTTGAGGACAGCTTATCTCTTTCAATATATGGAGAATGGGTGATATCAGAGCCCATAACAGGCTGCAGAGTATCTTACGGGTGTACTCGACAGGACGCGCTTGATGCACTAGCGGAAAGGGTTGCTTACTGTGGCGGTGAAGCTAATTTTCTTAAGCAATTAGAAAATGCCATAAATAACACGCTTAATTCTAATAGCGGTTGATGCTAACTATTACCAAAGCAAAAATAATGTTAATAACAATGTTGCTATAACAATATTGATTATTATTCACACTGATTAAATAAAAGCTGTGTTTATTATTGCTATCTAAAATTGCTCAAATCATTAAATCATATATTGTTAAACCTAATATTTTCAAAGATATCACCATGGAAGAGCAAAGTCATAATTTAAATCAAATGATTGACCAATTAGTAGCTGAGAACCGAAAAACAAAACTTCTTCAGTTTCAAGTAAAAGGTAGTAGGTTAAGCCCTAGTTATGATCTATCTTTAGATAACAACAATGAGCACTTAAAGAAAATAAAAAAGAAATACAGCTTTAAATTGGGGGATATTAATGCTGCTTGGTGCCCTGAAGGTAAATATGAAAAGCTATTTTATGAGTCGAATATCAATGTTAAATCGGAAAAATTAATCATACATAAAGATGAAGAAATAATTGCGGTAGCTGATTTTAAGTATTATCAGAACCGTATTGATATGGTTCATATTGACGACTTTATATTGGAGTGCGATGCGGACTCTACGTCTAGTTATAGATTTGCAATTTAACTAAAAAAGATTTTAAGTATAGACAACAGAGTACTACTTTGGGGAAAAGAACAATTCATTGAATTTAGTATGCTTAAAGTTTCAGACAAGTTTAAAGGAACACAGCTATGGGTAGATGCAATCAACAAATTTATTAGATTGAGATTTAAGGCAGAAAATTATGGGTACTTATTGATTTGCGCTTTCCCTATGGAATACCACGGTATTTTCGAAATATTACCTGATAAAAATAAAGTTAATTTTGAAAATAGAACTAAAGCAATGATAAAGTTTTATGAGAAGAAGTTAAATGCATTTCCAGTTGAGAACAATAACTGGCTGTACAGGCAACTTTCATGATATTTAATACAACACAAAAACCACCGGGGAACTCTAACAACTCAAACATCATGACTAAATATTACTGGAAGTTCTGTGCAATTGTTGCATGTTGTGTACTGGGGGCAATCCTGTTGGGACTTGTATCTACCATTACCATCATCGTGTGGAAAGTAAGCAAGTTCTTGGCTGTAATTACTGCTATTTTAGTAACTCAAAGTATTCTAAGCACGGTCCTGGCAATAGTAAGGTTATTTAGGCCAAAGAAAACGAATCCAGACGAGTTGACAACCCTAACCACGGAACCATGATGGTGCCATGCAAAGAGATTTTTTGTTTTTCAAAGCTACTATGAATAAAACAGTTTGACCAAATCAAAAGAGCAAAACTTGCGCAATTCACATCCTATGTTAATTTGAATTCAATCATTTAACGTAGGAATTCAGTATGACCAGCGCCACACTCTCAGAAGACTTTATTGAACTGGATTTTGTATATTGCGGGTTGATATTCAGGGACAAAGAGTTCTCAGTCATCGTAGCGCCTATCAATCCTGATGGGACATTGCTAAAAGAATGTTGCTATCAATACAAGAAAGGCCGTGACAGGACTATAGGTGGTATCTATCGGGGTGCAACCTTCAGTGAAAAATCATGCCGTAATATTGATTCCGTCTCATTTGTAAGCACATTTAAAGATACAGAATCCATTATTCAATGGAAGGCGCGTAGCGATCTAGCTAAAACACATGAGCGCACCTACAAGCTAGAAAAAGATGCCAAAAAGAGCAATGAAATGGATGTAATGCTCATGACTGCGCGCAAAATCTATTCAAATTACAGAAAACGTAATGATTTTGCTGGCATGGAAGCGATTGAAGCTGCAGTGCTGCGCTCATTAAGGACTCCAATCAGACAGTCAGAAACTGACCGATAAATTAAAATAGGTGAAAACATGCAAGCTATACTAAATCTAATCGACGTATCAAAAGAACCCGAAGACTATGGACGTTACCCAGTTCTAGTCGTGACAGCGACTGGCAATTACGAAGTCATCACTGCACATTATCATCATCCGCCTGGTGCAATGAATGCTGGCTGGTTTGACTCTGAAGAAGATAACGCATCTCCAATTGATATTGAGGCGTGGGCTCAAAACGTTGAGATAAAGTAATTATTATTTCCATATGAGTGATTATCAGTGTCAATTTTGCAGTGGAACTCATGGCCATACGTCTGATGTTCAAACACATGATCCTATAAAGAATGCTTGGGAAATTCTTTTTGTTTGCAGTGCTTGCCTTGCTAGTGGTGAGCCTAATGAAACCTATTTCCCCATGTCAGAACATGACCAGGTTCAGTTGAATAAAATAGGTTAACTATATAGCGGTTATAAATGGTTACTAAAAAAGTACTGTTATGACATTATTACTACCCAGAGCGAATACCTAAACCTTTATCAAATCAATAAGTAATGAATAAACCGCCAAATACCAAGAAAATGGGAGTAAAAATCATTTGGACATCCCAAATGCTCACAGAGCTGGGCACCATTAAGGATAGTGAATTTAGCATTAAATATGGCATGAGTGAAAAAACAATCACCAGATTTAGACGTGACAACAATCTAGTTACTAAATACGCAAAATACATCCCGGGTCGTTTCTTAACTTGGACTGATGAAATGTTGGCTGATTTAAAATTGTTACATGACAATGAAATTGCAGATAAATACGAAATATCAGTGCAGGCAGTGCGCGCAAGAAGAAAATTGGATGGTATTGTTGGTATTAAATTACCTTCTGGTTTCAAAGCTGTAGATCAACGAGACTGGCCAGATAATAAAATCAGAATTTTTGAATGCTTAAATAACGATGAAATATCTGATTTACTGGATATGCCTATCAATATAGTTCGCTCTCACAGAAAACAATTGGGTATACCGTTACCTGTAAAAAATATTGCCAATATGTTCAATGTAGAGGCTCATCTGCTGAGGAAAGATGCACAGCAAGCAAAGATTAAACTTCTTGAGAGAGCATCTGACATTATCGGCCGTATGAGAATGGGAGAAGATCCTAAAACCATTGCCCCCAGCTGGAATATCTCTATAGATAGAGTTTTTCGGATATACGAAAACAAAGAAAACTATAAACTAAATGTTAATACGGATGAATCAGGGCAGAGTGTTTTGGAGCAATCAGTAGAAATACTGGGCATGAATCCAAAAATCAACAACATCCTATTGATGAACGGCATTCAAACGATAGGTGAGCTCACCGCATTGAAGAAAACAGAATTGTTAAAAATGATTAACTTAGGCAGGCGATACGCGGTTGAAATTATGCTTGCACTAGAAAAACATCATCTTGCCTTGTCATAGCTCCTAGACTTGCATGAGCCTAAGATCATGGTAACTTGGGTTAAATTAATATATAGAGAAAACCATGTCTCCCATCGTTAAAAAAGCCCAAGAGTTCGCCAGTTTCCACCATAGAAGCATTAACCAGTTAAGAAAATATACTGGTGAACCATACATCGTGCATCCATCTGCAGTAGCGAAGATTGTTTCGTCAGTGTCGCATACAGACGCTATGTTAGCCGCTGCATGGCTTCATGATACGGTCGAAGACACACACGCCACACTTGAAATGATTAAACAAGAGTTTGGTGATGAGATCGCTAGCCTAGTTGAAATGCTAACTGACGTAAGCACGCCTACAGACGGAAATCGAGCTAAACGTAAGGCAATAGATGGGACACATACTAAAAAAGCCTCAGCAGCTGCCAAAACGGTAAAATTGGCTGATTTGATTCATAACTCTGAATCGATTCTCAAACATGACGCGCAATTTGCTAAAGTCTACATTAGAGAGAAAGCGGAATTGCTCAAAGTGTTGTCTGAAGGCGATCCGATTCTGTACGCCAGGGCATCTGCTATAGTTGAAAAATATCGTAGAAAAAATTAAAAATAATTTAAGGAATGGATATGGACCATCAGGAATTAAGAGAAAAAACTCTTGAGAAGAAACGGTTTAAATATGCTATTAGATAAAAACGATGATCAATTAAGAGACGCAACTATTCGCACCGGGCAATTCAAAGAGATCGCGCGCGATATACTCTACAAAGACCGAGAGCTTAGAAAAAGGGGCGGAAACACCGACACCGGTGGCGCTATCAAGCGTGCACTTGAAAATGCTTATAAACTAGGCCAGTTGCACGCTACTACAACTTCACAAAATATTGATGACGAGTCTGAACAAGACACTGTAAATTGGAATGTTATCCCTGCCAGATCGCGAGACGCCTTCTATAGCATGATGCAGTTTCATTGTGTGGTGTTGGAAGTTCCTAATATGTCTATTTCTAAAGCCAAGACTGAATGGTCTATGTTTCTAGTCACTCGAGGAAAGGGTAGTTATTTAAAATCAGTTAGTAACTCAATAATGTCACATTTGATTAAATTAGGGTTAGTTAAAGAGCATGTAATTCAAGGTAAAAATGCTCTGGTGCCCACAGCATTAGGTGTTGATACTTGGAACGAATCAATTGACTCAGGCCTTAATCCTGGCGGCAGACATTACAGCAGCTCAGATAATACTTCAGAACTTATTCAGGCACCTGAAATTGACAGTTAGTTAATCAATGCAATAGTGAATCTATTATTACTCAATAGATTCCTATCGTGAATGCCCCACTAAAAAACACCTCAATAGTAAATTCCCTAAATCTTCTAATCGAAGACTCAATCGAATCGATTGCAAATGTAATGCGCGCCGGTAATCCCACCGCATTAGCTACGTCTTTCGGAAAAGATAGTAGCGCAGTAACACTTATGATGATTACGGCGGCCTTGCGCGTTAAAAAAGAAGGTATAGAGCCACTAATACTCGCAATGTTTGGTGATACTGGGGTAGAAAACCCAGAAAACCTCAATTATGCGATGAAGGAAATGCAGAAGTTACAAAATTGCGCTGAAAAACATCAAATAAATCTCACTAGCCATATCGCAAAACCCAGTATGGCTTCCGCTTTTCCGCTGCGTGTTATTGGCGGCAGAGCTCTTCCATCATTCCCTGGTACTAATCACGACTGCAGCCAGTCATACAAGATAGATCCTGCGCGTAAACTTCGTAAACAATTATTAAGCACTTTCTCAAAAAATGGATTGCCAGCTGTAACGCTTCTCGGTACCAGATTTGAAGAGTCAGAGGCACGTGCTCGCCGAATGCATGAACGCGGGGATTCCGACAAGACACCGGTAAAGAACAAGGATAATGAGCTGGTGCTATCTCCGATAGCACTCTGGACGACCGATGAGGTATGGGAAGTATTAGCGCTAGCGGGTGCAGGGGAATTATTGTCCTATTCGGACTTTCAAGATACTTTCAGGCTGTATGCGGACGCTGGCGGTACTTCTTGTGCTGTAGTATCTGATGCGCTTATGTCATCTAAACCAAAAACTGGCTGTGGTGCACGTCAAGGCTGTCATGTTTGTGTGGCCGTGAGTTCTGATTCTTCTATGGAAAACTTCATTGCCGGCGATGAACGTTATGCCTATATGAAGCAGCTGAATGCAATCCGAAACTTTATAGCTGCTACTCGTTGGGACATGAGTAGAAGGCTATGGGTCGGTCGAACGATTAAAGATGGGTATATAGCTATTGGTCCAGACGTTTATTCCCCTAGCATGATGCGTGAATTGTTACGTTACTACCTCACCGCTGACAAATTAGAGCGTATTCGTGCCCGGGATGCATCGGAGGCGCCTAAATTTGAAGTGATACCGTTTGCAACGCTAGTGGGTATCGATGCGATGTGGAGCCTGCAGGCCTATCACAAGCCACATACGGCTATCATCGACTGGATAGATGTCAACCAAAATGGTAAATCCTATTACGCACCCCTAAATATGCCTGTCAGTATCCGTCCACCAGTCATGCCTAAGACTAAATATCTATATGTTGGCGACGAATGGATTGAGAGACACCCATACGATGCTAATAAACTTCGCTCAGCTGATGGCCTACGTAATGTTGCCCTTGAAATAGCTAATGGCGGTGAAAACGTATCAGGATGCATGGGGACACGTCTCTTATCGAATGGTAATACCGTACTCGATGTGGAAACCAGCTCATCATTCGAGGTGGACGAAGAGGGCGCTCTCGATGTGCTTTCTTTCTTCCAGGACGAACTGATTGAAAAACATCATAAATGCAATGGGAAAACGGGGCTTACAGAGGGATATAGATACTGGCTGCAGATGGGTACGATTGCATTATCCCCACAACAAATAGCAAAGCATGATGAAATACTAAAGAGGTCAAGTTTCAAAGAGCGTAACAACCTAGCTGGGCCAGATTACGATCTGCAGAGTATTCTCTCACGCTGTTTCGATGAGCGTGAAGTTAGTCAAAGTATTAAAGAGACGCTGGCAGCAGATAAGCCTGAGTATGTGCAATTCGAATTGTTTAATGTATAGAACACATTAATTAATGTGCTTGCAACTGCTATTAATTGCATATTTATATCGAAAATGCGGATAAAAATGTCATATCTGATATAAAAATCTCATTTTTGAGGTAAAAATTGCATATGTCGCATTGTTAGTTGCGCAAAAAAGCCATTCGTTGTTTTTTAAAAAGACCTGACTAGTCGGGTAATTTGCAAACAATATAATTCATGAGAAACTAACAATAATTAAAGAAAAGGTACATTATGAAAATTCAGGCTTCATCTAAAAGTGCATTCGCGCCACTAAGATTTCAAGCGACACGCCCATGGTGGAAACCAATGGGAAAGTTAGCTGCAAAAAGCGCTAGTTATAGCGCCAAAAAACGGCACCAGTTCCTTAACTCTGAACTGCATCCAACGATGCTGAAGACTGTTAAAGAAATGATCGGTGTACGTGATCCTAGAGTCTTACAAAATGAATCTAACGTTATCCAATTATTTGGTGGTTTTCTTGCATCTGGCCGTGTCATTTATGAATTCGCTGATTCATTAACCGATAGCTTGATAGTCACAGACTTTGACGACACTACTTTAGAAGATTTAGAGTTGGTAGAAGGCTGTGTTTACCTACACTTTGGTGATCACCCTTTCCTTAATGTAGATGGTATTCAATATGAAGGTGTCTTTGTAGCTTGGATGAAAAACGAGGGATTATTATCCTTACAAGCGGTCAGATCACATGCATTCAGTAAGAAACCAATACATTTTTCTAACAACGATAATACTGAATCATTACCGGTTTTTATTAGCAATCCACAAGAAACCATAAGTAGTGCTATTTTCAATTCAATAATGACGGTGATTCAAAACCATAACGAAGCTTTATCCCAATTAGAGGCCATAAAAAATCAGCATCCAGAGATGGACTTTGATGTTAGTGGTGCTCTGATGGGCATTGGTAGCGTTCCCTCACAATATTTATACAGACAGATTGTAACTATCAGTTTATCTGCCTTATGTTTTTTAACTGCAAGACCAGATGATGTTATTGAAACATGGCCAGGTGATGCACCAGGCGATTTAACAGAGCGCGCTATGTCTAAAAAGGACATTGGACGGCAAGCTGGAGCAGTAAGAAATTTGGAAAGTGAGGGGTATGTCAAAATTCAATACGTTGGCGCCACTTTTGCCGCCAGTAGTGAAACTGTTCGCTATTTCAAAAAAGGCGATAGTGTAGAGGATGTTAAACGCATTATTGCCAGTCACCCAAGAAGAGGGCATTTTAAACGCCAACCATACGGACCTAAGTCAAGTCAGAGAAAAATGATTTACGTGGCACCAACTATCGTGAATCCGGGTAGCGGAAAGATTGGCACCGGCAAAGTATTCAGTGTCGAGTAAGGACAAAGTGGACTGAGGCTAGCAGCTAGTAATAGATACCACCCTCATACTCATGTTATTCAAGATTAATTATCAAGCGCATTCTAGTTAAAATTTAGCTCTATTAATTTTTTTAGGATGCTGTTATGACCGCGAAAAACATCAGTGGCTTAAAAGCCGACTTAGACACAGTTGAAGGCCAATTTACTGTACCGAAAGAACTCAATAAGCTCGATACAATTGCACGCCTAGATATTTTATCTGACTGGAAGGCCGACATGCTTAACGCGCTTGATAAAGCTCACATAGATTGCTTCGTTGATATGATAAAGCCAAATTACCGCCCAACAATTACATTTGAGCATGCATACCAGGTACAGATGAATGTTTTAAATGAGCTTGATATAGATCCACCTGATGAGTCGATTAAGCCTGCATTTGAAGCTGCTTTCAATGAAGTTGCAAAAACGTATGTAAGCACTAAGCATTAAATCCTATCAGGACGTAGAGCACCAGACTTGGTGTATATTCACGCCATGACAAATGAAGAATTCGACAGCTGTTTACTTAAAGAAAGAGTCCAGTTTAAATTCATAGAAGCGGCTAGGCTGGTATTAGTGCACCAAATTAAAATTGATGACACATTAACGATGCTAGGTCTACATGCCACGGATATTACTAGAATTAAAAATGTGATTTCTATGTTTGAAAAAGCGCATGAAAACAAAAATAGCTACTGAATTTGCTAAAAGCCAAAGTCATGAGAATATGAACTAAATTATTTAGCTGAAGTTACAAGGAAGTCATGGCACAAGATAAATAATTATTCAGGAATAGGCAATTAACACACGAACAATAGGAGAGATAAGTTGCTTCATCCAAAAAATTTTAAAGTAAATGACGCATGGTTAGGTATAAAAGTATCAAGTAACGATGCAAAAGTCCAGGAAGGTAAAGTAAATGTATTTGTACTAATTGATGTGTCTTCCTGCTATGTGATTGACCAACAAGTAGTATTGGCGTCCGAAGGGATTATGCCACCTATTGAGAATGTAGAAAGTATGTTTATGAAGGCATTTGCGAAAGCTTTTAAATATCCGTCAAAATTGTACATTCCGATAGAGGAAGCAGAAAGTAATGGTTTTGTAACGGTAGCAAATGATAAAAATATTCCAATCAAATATATACCGGCATCTGATTTAGACCTTATTGTAGGTCCTATTAAAAAGCATATTAATAAAGCTTTAGGGTGATTATGAGATTTATTGCGGCTAATCTTAAAAATATCGTTTTAATACTTGTTATATGGTTCACCCCATATTATTTGTCTTGGATGTCAGCAAGCGCTTTCGCGCACGCTTTGGATACTTCATTTTATTTAATGCTTATAGCGCAAATAACGGTATTTCTATTTTTAGCAGCCTTTTGGACCGTTTACCTTGGCCCTAGAGTTATATTGTGGATAGGGCTCAAATGGGTTAAGTCAAAATTCACAGAGTCAGTAAAAAGTTTCACAAATAAAAGCATTGACTGATACTTCTACACAGTTGGCATTAACTACTGCTGCCCCACCTACTCAACGATGGAAGCTAGGTCGTAATTACTGGCGAGTAGATCGCGACGAAGGTTTCCGTAAAGCACATTACTCGATTGATGAAATCAAAGACTCTGTTGCTAAGAAATTTGTAGTAGAGCATCACTATTCAGGTAGCTATCCGATTGCGATGGAGCGTGTTGGGCTATTCTCCGGTCGAACCCTAGTTGGTGTCTGTGTTTTCAGTATTCCAATCAATAATTCGGTCGTGCCTAAGTATACTGGCCTCGCTGCAGGGCAGGGGACAGAATTGGGCAGATTTATTCTATTAGATGAGGTCCCATACAATGCAGAAAGTTACTTTTTGGCTGGTGCATTCAAGGCATTGAGAGAGCTAAGGTCGAGCGTATCTGCAGTCGTTGCTTATTCTGATCCTATGCCGCGTTCAACAGCTTCCGGAGATGTAATCTTGCCCGGACATGTGGGCATTGCATATCAAGCAAGCAATGCTCTGTATCTAGGCCGAGCTTCTAGTAAAACACTGCATTTAACGCCTTCAGGCATAGCGTTAAGCAGTCGTGCTATTTCAAAGGTGCGTTTACAAGAGCATGGCGCGCAGTCAGCTGAAAATAGGCTTGTTAAGCTAGGGGCTACGCGTAGACCATTCGGCCAAGATCCATCTGAGTGGATAGATGACATTTTGAAGAGCAATGCTTTCCAAAAAGTACGACACCCAGGCAATCATATATATGCGTGGCCACTTGGGAATCAGAGAGATAAGTTAAAATTAATTAAAAATTTCTCACATTTTAAAACATACCCAAAGTGTCTTGATAGCATGCAAAATCAATTTGATTTTTAACGGGAATAAAAATTAAAATATTTGAATAGGAAAAACATGATACTAGATCCTTACATGATTAAGGGTATTGAAGGAATAACTTCAGACCAAATATTCAATTCTTTTGCAAAACTTTATATAGATGTAAATCCCTCAAAAACAGAATATTTACCATCAATTGATAAATGGCTTGTCAAGCTTAGAAAAGTACCAGGTACAGCATTAAGCACTGGTGGTCGTAACAGTTTACGAGGTGTTTTAACCTGTTCCTTGCTAGATGTACTTGAGGTAAAAAATCCTAGGGCAGCAAGAAATCGATATCAGTTGGCATGGGCTATACTAGAAAGTAATCATGCTATTAAATCCATCGGGCATGTTTCTGAATTAGAAGAGGCGCGAGCAAAAAAAAGGATGCCTCGAATAGCATTTAATCAATAACGCATTTTCCAAAACTTTCCTACCTCTTGTTGCCATTCTAGAAATTTCTCATTTATATCATTGCAACCATTGACTATATCGCTACTATCTGCAAACAGTTTTAGTGTATCAAGATACATTTGTATAGGAACGGGCGTTAATATCGAATCTTTCAAAAGGTTTGTTGATAGTGAGCTTCTATTGAAAACAATAATGTGATATCGAGGAATTTTACCAATTATCATAATTCTAAAGCTAGGATCGCACTGTGCGCTATCAGGTGTAATTTCAACATTAAAGTCATCATCTCCATCTAGCCTAAGCTCTCCGAAAATCATTTCTAGTGGATGTGCTTTGTTCGGAGCTTTTAAAAGATAAGAGCCATAACATTCATAAAAAGGACGTCCATCTTCGTATGTATAATGTAAACTTTGCTCAATGCTAAAAATACTCAATATGTTAGCTACTATGGAGTAATGCAGTCCTTTTTTACCAGTTAGATACCATTCAAATTCTTGGCTTTTTATTTTTAGATACTTACAAATTTGACCTTTACTTTGCGGCCAGCATTTTAATAGTTTATTTACTATTTCGTTCCCATCAAAAACAAAGTCATTTTCAGCATCACTTTCTATTTCATCGGTAATAATGCCGAACTCTTCAGAATCAATTTTTCCATAAAAATAATCAATATCTCGTTGTATCAAAGCAATATTTCTATTTGGTATAGATTTTTGATTAATAAGTAAAAATTGTTCTAATGGGACTTGATCCCATGCCATCATCCTCATTGGCCAACTTATATATGTTTTAGTTAAAGCAGAGTACTCCATGCCTGCTGAAACTTTGGACCAACTGTCCATTCCATAAATAGGAAAGCTCCAGCCGTCAGGCATTAATATTCTATTAGTATTTAAATCTGCAATTTTGGGAAGCAAATGCTCGCCATTACGTTGAATTTCTTCATATTTATGATAGTAATGACTAACAGCTTCAGTTTGTGAAGCTCTTTGATTGCCTGTAAATGACTTATCTTTTCCATCTGCAACTATTAATAAGAGTTCGTTTAATATGCAGAATTCATCGAGCCATGGAAAGTATTCAGCTGTCAATTGTGAAACCTTTAAAGTTGTAGGCTTCCCATGCACACTCTTTTTATCCCAGGCTTTGAGTAGAAAATCTACCACTGATAAAGGTTCTTTAATTGAGCTAAACATTTGGAATCTAGCTGCCACACCTTCAATGTTTAAGTTATATATAAGCAGGGGGTCAAGTTTTGCTAACTTAGCATCTTCTAATTTAGTGTTTTCTAACATCCTTAAAACACATCCTTTACTGTCAATAAAAAGATTTTTTGCTATTTGCACGCTAAGTTGATGAGTAATCATTAAATCTACCTTATAAATTTTTTAACTCTTAATGGATATTGTATATTTAGCCACGCCAATTGCAATAAATGACAGGCTAGACTTGCTAGAAAATTCCTTGCTGATTAAATGAATCTAATCATTAGAGCTGAGGCTAGTATGTTACAAAATAAAACCACAATTTATCCATTTAAAACAAATGATGCCGGTAGATCCAGCAGCAAAAGACCTAATCAAAAGAATGACTGCACAGTGCGAGCTGTCGCACTAGCAAGAGCCTTGCCATACGATACAGCTTACGAACTCATGGCGGGTGATGGTAGGAAGTGTAGCGCAGGATTTGATGTCGTTAAATGGCTTGATAACCAAACATGGGCAAAGAAGATTGCATTTCCTGCAGTAAAGGGTCAGAAGCGCATGAATCCAGTTTCATTCACTGATGCTTACCCTAAGGGCATTTATATCTGTCGCGTTGCTAAACACGTGTTTACCGTGATTGATGGTGTGGTGCAAGATACCTTTGTGAGCAGGCCAGACCGATGCATCTATACAGCCTGGCTCATTAGTACAGACTAGCATTACATTCGTACTCAAAAACACCGTTATTTGACATTACTAATAGGAATTTCTTGTGAGATAGTTTCTCATGTTGATCTCCAACACAAACTGACAATCATCCTCCCCTAGTGTCTGTCAGATCCTCAGCCGAAGGTCTAACCGCCTTCGGCATTTTTTTATTATTGAAAGGTACATGATGAAAACAAAATTACTTATTGCCGCAGCACTACTAGCTACTTTAAGCGCTTCTGCATTTGCTGAAGACGCTCCAGTTAAAGGGGAATTCAATAAAGACAGACAAGTCACCCGCGCAGAGTTCACTAAACACGCGGATGAGCGTTTCACAAAAATGGATGTCAATGCTGACGGGACATTAAGCCCTGAAGAGCGTAAAGCAGCACATCAAAAAATGCGTGAGCATCGCCAAGATCGTAAAGAAGGGCGAACTGGTGGCGACAAAACTCCACCTCCACAATAAACCTAGTCCTACACAGACATAAAAAGCCGAGCGTAGCTGTAATTTACCTCGGCTTTTTAACGCTTAATAGATACCTAAAATTGACAAAACAGACTTCAATGATAAAAAGTATATATATCAATTGGAGTTAGATCATGGATTTAAGAGAAGATTTTGAAAGGCAAATGGCAGGTAAATACAGCTACCGATTTTACCTAAACGATGAAAACGAAAAGGTATACACAAGCGCACTCACAGAGAATGCGTGGCAAGGCTGGAAGTCTGCAGCAGCATACTATGGCGTTCAAGGTAACAAATAAACCTATGCCCGTGTACGTAGACAATATGAAAGCTAAATATGGCCGACTGATTATGTGTCACATGCTTGCTGATTCTGATGAAGATCTGCACGAAATGGCAGACAAGATTGGTGTGGCGCGCAAGTGGCATCAGTCGCCGCCTAAACATGACAGTCACTACGACATAGCCCTTAGTAAACGTGCATTAGCCCTTGAACAGGGAGCAATTGAAATTACGTGGAAACAAGCTTCAGCAATGAATATGCGCAGACGTATTGAAGGTAATCTGGGGAGCCATTCCGAAGCGGTTGAATGGGTCTATGCACACTTTAATAGCAGGAAGGTAAGCACGGCATGAAATTTAAGCAGGCTTTAGAAAAACTTAACAAAATTGCAGAGGGTATGGGGTCAAGACTGGACACAGCAGACCTCATGATTATGGTACACAGCCCGGGTTCTATTGGAGGAACTCCTACAGTACCAGTCCTAGATATCAATGCAGGTTTTGATTGGGACGCTAATAAAGTTCTAATTACTACTGAACAGGCACTTAGTTTATTGACTACTGAAGAGCGTGAAGCAATTACCGAGAGCGTCAGTAAAGGACAATCATGGCATGCATACCAGGCGCACAAAAAGCTAACAGATAAAATTACTGCGCTAGAGCTTGAGTTAGCACAATACAGGGGGAAGAATGACACTAAAACAACGTAAGCATATGGCAAAAGTAGACTGCCACTTAATGCTGCTGGGAATCCTATGTGGAGTAATACTAATAGTTGGTCATAAAACTGGATTGGGATTAACTGTTGCAAGCGTGTTCGGACTGTTATTCCTAATGAAACTACACCAGCTAATTAAGCTCAATAAACACACAGTAAATTTGACAAAAAAAACCAATCCTTATAATGAAATCAAGTAACAACTCATTTAAAGGATTAACGTGAACACTCAACAATTAGAAGCATTACCGGTACTTTGTTTTGTAGTAATTCAAAGTAATCAACCAGGAGAATATGTCGGAGCTGTCCGCCGTGGTGAGCGTGGCTATTCAAAAACTGACTATGATGAGCGTGACATCAATAAAGCCAGAGAGCTAGTGGCTAACATGAATAAGAAACTTGGCGTGACTGAGCTTCAGGCTGATTGTATGCACACAGGGTCTCTATTTGGCTGGGATGTGCCTGGTGCCGATCCTGAATATATGGCTAAACAGCGTGCCAATCTCAAACACTAAAATAAGAAAATGACTAAATCACAACAAAATTTAGCATTAGCGATTGATACGCTGTTGAGTTCTGGTTTTGCAATTGATGGCAATACCAGAGAAGAGATTGTTCGCGTACCAACGACTAAAAGCCCATTGTTCGGAAAATCCGGTGGAGAGCTGGCTAAATTTGGTGGCCGTCAGCGTTTTGTGAAGACAGGCACCAATATTAAAGCAACAGTAGGTGCAAAAACAACTTACATCTACTTTATTCAGGGCACAGGTAAAGATTGCGTTAAAGGTATTGCATCACATGATACTTGCGACATCGAATCGATTAGAAAAACTGTAGAAAGCTTAGAAATCAAATAAATCACGTCAAAATGCAGAATAGTAAATTCATGAGTAATCACACTGAAATACGACTTACAGAATCGCATCAGAACCAAATAAAAGAGCTTGGTCTAGCCATACATATCAATAACGCTATAAATTCGATTGATGGCCTTGTAAATAGCGCTAACGTTGAAACGCGTCTTCAGCTTGATGAAGCAGTAAATTGTTACTGTAAAAATCAGTTAAATAGTTATAAAAACTGGCTATCGGCCGTCGAAGAATTTGCTATCAAGCATAAAGCCAGCACCGCTTCCGCCATTTCGATTCTGGACGATATAAATACTTTGAAAGAGTTTTATTGGCCAACTGGGGTTACTAGTAATTACATCAATAAGTATAGTACTGATAATTAAGAATTAGGACTGAACATATGGCAACTTTAGATCAAGTAATTAAATCAATGCAACAAAGTATTGATAAACCTAAAAATAAATCATTGGCTAATAAAGCAAGTAATATATTGCTGGATTATATCTATGAAGTTCAGCACTCTTTAATTGAACTGGACTTTTTAGATAACACCTGTGCAAATACTATGGAATTATCGAAAAAATATTACGATATACTTGATGAGTATGTATCGCAATCTCCAACTCACCAACAAGAAGATGGTTGGATCAAAGTATCAGGAATTACATTCCTAGTAGAGAATATCAAGCAATATGCTCCGCAAATGTTTATTTCAGAATCTGTACGCAAAAAACTGGAACGCAAGATATTAAGAAAATCTGGATTTAGAGGTGATATTAAGATTTCATCTTTTGGCATATTAATGCCTATTGAGGAACCGGCATTACCTTCAGCTGCAGCAATATTATCAATAGAAGAGAAAACTGAAAATCCTAGTAACAATCCCTTTAATATTTCCATTGGCTTACCAGGCAGAGGGCATGCACAACTTACACTCTGTATGTATATCAAATTACCATGGGATAAAGCAGGTGATATTGAAGACTGGGAGCAGTTTGACCAATTAGAAGCGACTGAAGTGGAAATGACACACATCAATCATAAAGATATAGAAATAAATTTACCTGAGTTATCTGACCATCCTGCCAGATGTATCAGTATGAACGACTTATTATTTGAGTTAGGTCAATCCGTTGTCAGACTCTATAACGATACCTTTGATGATGAAATCATTACCAATCTAAATAATGAAGAAAGGTCAGACGCTAAAATAGAGTTTGTTTTATCTAATTTAAACAAAAAACCACATGAGTTTTTAACTCCGACTAATATCAGTATAAGGCTTAAAGATGGGTCAAAATTACTTACTGAATTTGAATTATTGGAAACACATAGCCCAGGCTTTGTATTAGGGCATTTGAATTCATTAGTTAACTTAATGTTAAGACCAGGTTGCAAAATGACGGTTGTAGATCTCCGCGAGCAGATTTGACAAATCTCAATAATCCATAGAATGGGTTATAAGACTACTTATTCAGGATTATTAACTTTGAAAATATTATATCTAACTCTCACTGGCGCCGATGACCCAGTGAATCCAAGTGTACTAGGCGAACTATCACAGAAATTTCCTTTTGTAGAATGGGCAATATTATTTTCTGATGATCGAGAAGGCACTGCTCGATATCCAACCAAACAATGGCGTGAAGATTTCTATAAAGCGGTACCAGAGTGCAATCGTTCTGCTCACTTATGTGGCAAAGAGGTACTCGGCAGATTGGTTGCACAAGACGCAGCGCTATTAGATGAGCTCAAAGAATACCAACGTATCCAATTAAACTTTAATGCAACTAGGTTAGATCCTAAACTGTTAGAAGGCCTCATAAAATTAGTCAATAGTGGAATCTGTACAAACAAGTCAGGTAAATTGATTAATTTCATCACTCAGTTAAATGATGCAAACCAATCAATTACCAATCAATTCGGTCAATTGGACGGGCATATGATATCAAATCATCAAGTGTTATTTGATGGCTCTGGTGGACTTGGAAAGAGCCCTGAAAAATGGACTGCACCGCTTTTAGATAAGCTTTCAGGCTATGCCGGTGGTTTGGGTCCAGATAACCTCATCTCAGAACTGACTAAAATCAAATCTCAAGTGGAAGGGTCTGATGGATTTATTGATTTTCATACGTGGATTGATATGGAATCAAAAATTCGTACAGACGATAAATTTGATTTAGAAAAAGTACTGAGTGTAGCAACTACCACACAGTACTTTATGCGAAAAAGAATTGAATCCTAATCTAAATAACAAGTCCGGTAGAGACATAGACGATACGCTCAAAATGTATCGTCAAGCGCATAGGGCTGTTGCAACCTACAGTATTGAACATTCCGATGGTCGCACGCATGTAAAAACTGTAATCGAGACCGGACTAGGTTGGGAAGCTGTCAATAAAAAATGTGATGAGCTTACCGCAATTAAGGGAAGTGGATGGGGTAAAGATTTCTACATGCCATTACTAGAAAATCAACAAGAATGTATTGCGGCACAAAGAGTAATTTCCGATAAGTTCTGGGCTGATCTGCACTAATACGTTTTACTTGACTCAGCCCGTTAAAATCTGCAATATATCGGTGTGTTAGCTGGACACACAAAACAAACAGCATTTCACACTCAAATTGCTCATATGATTAGCACCAGTTCAGGCCGCTAATCTTTCAATTATTATCCAATAAATAAAATCCATGCACGTCTTGTAATGACATTTACGAGAGAATTTACCTATTCGTTATATAGGTAAGTTTTTTTGGTGCAAACCAAGAAACGCTTGTTAGTCAGGCGTATTTCAAAATTCCGTTTACGGAAATTCACAGCACTTAATTGTGCTTAACCCAGTGGGGACATTCATCCCTATTGGGGTCAATGTCTCTGCATTACCATGGAGACAAAAATGCAACAGACTCAATTAAAAGTCAGTCAAGTAGTGACCGGGAAAAATCCCCGAACCTATTTTGACGAAAAAAAGATGGTAACGCTGCGAGCATCGATTCAAGCTCAAGGTATTCTTCAGCCATTATTAGTACGTCCTTTAGAGGATGGTACTTATGAACTGATTGCCGGAGAACGTCGATTGCGCGCTGCAAAGGAAGTTTATGGTGAAGACTATGAAATACCTGTCTTTGTCCGTGAAATGTCCGATGTTGAAGTAACTGCTGCAAGTTCGACAGAAAATACAGAGCGTGCTGCAATGAGCCCAGCTGAAGAGGCGCAAGCTGCTGCCAAACTCCTAGCGGAGTGTAACGGTGACCATGCTGAAGCGGCAAAGCGTCTTGGGTGTACTCCTAGTACATTCGAGAAGCGTTTAAGCTTAATGCAGTGTTCTGAAAAAGTTCGAAATGCACTAACAGAACAAAAAATATTGTTGGGTCATGCTGAATTGCTGGCAACTGCTAGTAAAGAAAAGCAAGATGAAGTGCTTGAGAAACTTCTAGCACGTCCTAACTTGCCAACAATACAAGAGTTCAAAGCAAGATTGGAAACAATCTCAAAAGCACTTGCCTCATCTATCTTTAATAAAGATGAATGTGCCGGCTGCCAATACAACTCAACCAATCAATCACAGTTATTTGCTGAAGCAATTAGTAGTGGCTATTGTACTAACAGCCCATGCTATGACCAGAAAACAGAAGCTGAATTGAATATCCGTGCTGAATCATTGAAAGATGATTTCCCAACAGTCAAGATAATTAGACCGGGTGAGAACTTCACTGTGATCAAAATTGTATCTGAAGGGGCAACCGGAGTTGGTGTTGAACAGGCGAAAGCTTGTCGTGGTTGCAGTAATTTTGGTGCGGCAGTTTCAGACATACCAGGCAGTGTTGGTAATGTTTATCGTGATCAATGTTTTGATACCGGTTGCAATAGCAATAAAGTTGCGGCGCGTATTAAAGCTGAGAAAGCGGTTGTAGAAGCTGAAAAACCAAAAGCATCAGAGCCAGTGTCAGGTAAGGACAAAGAGAAATCAGCAACCAAGCCTGTAAAAACAGATACCAAACCAACGGTAACTGATTCACCTAAAGTCAAAGAGTATCGCGTCAAAGTTTGGCGTAAGATTTTGGTGAAAGAGTTGTTTGCTAATGAAGAAAAGAACCAAATTGTATTGCTAGCATTAGGCATTTGCGGTCTGGGGAAAAATATGAGCAAGAGCAAGTTAACGCAAGCGTTAAACAAGCTAACTGGCTCAGACGTAGGCACAACTCTTTACCATCATTTCGGTATAGTTGCTGAGATTCTGACAAAATCGACTGATGAAGCTAAAGCTAAGTTACATCTAGCATTGGCCGCGTCAATTGAGGACGAAGTGGAAGAAACAGATTTACGTCTCATCCTAAAATTCCTTGAAGCAGATATGACTAAACATTGGAAATTAAACCAAGAGTACTTAGATACCATGACCAAATCAGAAATTGATGTGATCGTGGATGAAATCGGCCTGAAAGCATTTATTGGTAAGGATTATTCTAAACTGATGAATGGTAAGAAAGACGAAATCATAAAGGCACTATTGGCGGTCGATGGCTTTGAATATCAAGGTAAGCTACCTAAAGTAATGCAGTATCAACAGTAATTAAATCAGCAGTAAATTTTTAAACCCTACGGGTGGCCACTCTCCCGTCTGGGGATGGCTATTCGTAAAAACTACGGAGAACCAAAAATGTTTACGCAATTAGAAGCTTTATTAAAAAATTGTACTAATGTCACAGTGATATTAGCCAGTAACAAAGACAATACACTATCGGTAACGGTACTGCCTAAGTCTAAAGATACTGGTGACAACGCTGCAGCATTAAGTACGCCATTAAGTCTTACTGCGACAGCAGCTGAGCTTGATGCAGAATTTGTGAATGTACTAGGTGGTTATGTAAATAAACATCAGTCATTGGCAGAACAACTAGAAAACACTAATGCAATCTTAGAGGCGGCTAAAACAGAGTCTCAAAAGAAAGCAACCACAGCAATCAGCAAAGCAGCTAAACCTACAGAAAAAGCTAAACCCGCTAAAGCAGAATCAAGCGATGATTTAGAAGATACTGAGGATGAAAGCGGCGGCGATGAAAATGCTACGGGAGGCGATGCTACTAGCGCTACTGACAGTTCTAAAACTGAAGTTGCTCCAGCTCAGGCTGGTGACGACTTGTGGTCATAGGAGACTATCATGCAAGTACAAAAACTCACGCGTGTTTTTAAATATAACGGCATTTCATTGCCAGATCCAGCAACTGATATGACACCTGAAGAAGTAAGAGACCTTTACTCAGCAACTTATGCTGAGCTAGCAACAGCTAGTGTAGAGGGCCCTGAAACCAAAGGTAATCAGTTGGTATTTTCATTCCGTAAAGCAGTAGGCACTAAGGGCGGAAAGGAATAGGTATGGCATCGCTAAAATCGAAACTGTTAAAACAGAGTCGAGGCGATGTCCTTCTAAACGGGAGTGGTGGAAACACCATTCCCTATGATCTGGAGAATATGAAATGCGTCTCGGAAATAATGGAAAAATTTCTAAACAAGTCACGGAACGACAGGTCGGGCAGGCGTCTTATGCCAGTCTCGTCAAGCATTCCAATTCTGTTCTGACACTACCAAGGTTTAGCGAGAAGATAAAAACGGAGTTCAGCACTGGCTTGTATTCGAAGAATCTAGCTGGGTTGGCTCTGAATTTATTGGACTTAGGCTATATCAAGGAAAAAACGTCAGGTGACTTAAAAACTTTAGTTAAAAAAGGCATTCAGCAATGGGTGAATAAAAATACTAAGGAAATTGAAATGTTTAACATTCAGGTTGAAGTTAGACCTGAAATCAATCATTACGAAAGCCTAATGTACGACTCTTTCGACGAAACTACAGTTGAGATGAGTAAGATTGGCGGTGACAGTCCTATGTATTTTTTAATAGACCCTAACCAAATTCCAATTTTCTATATTGGCCGAGTTCTAACCGAGCTTGAGAACAAAGTGCCTGGTCTTGGTAAGACAGTTTATTACTGGATTGCAACGGTTGGTACTAGCGTTTTCAACGTATACACACCATGGCAGGGCGATGGTTTAGCCCAGCATGCTTGGTGGTACGGTGAAGATAATCAAGAAGACTTTATTGAAGCTGTTAAAGAATATAACGGCGACGATGAAGATTTTGATGAAAGTAATTATGTGAGTCCGAATGACTGGAAAAATGCTTTCCCCGCATGGGTAACGGCAATTAACCAGGAATTAGATGAAGCAAAATTAAATGAAATTGCTAGTGGCGATCCTGAAGCTTTAGAAGTTAAGGTAGCCCAAGCTGTGTTAGCAATCATCAACCTTAAAGAAGCAAGTATTCCCGGGATGTCTCTATCAATAACGCCTGTTTATAACAGTCTTTATTTGCATTGGGCAGAAGGGGATATGTCACGAAGGCTCGTAGATGACTATCTCAATGAGTGTTCTCAAGTTGGTGAAGGTTATACAGAAACGTTGACCCTTTGCGCCATTCCATATCAAACCGAGCAATTGAAAGTTTGGATGGATGAAATTAGCAATGGGTTTGAGCAACTTAAAAATATCGAGCGACTGATTAAATTAATCGGGGACCCGGAATAACCATGAAAGGAAAAAATTATGGCAATTCAAGTCACCTGCAGTGTTGGTGAATCTGCCACACAGCTCTCTACAGCAATATTGCTATACAAGTGCAATCAAAAAATCAGTTTTGTTTCAATGCACGAAGTAGAGTACATGAATGATGATTTATCAAAACCATATATTGGGGCAGGTAAACCAGCTTCTAAAATCGCTTTAAGTGAACTCATCGCGGATTTGAATCCGGATCTAGCGTATGAGAGAACTATATTACCAGGCAACATTTTATCTTATGACCGAGAACATCTGGTTTGGTATACCTTGCCGGGTAAGAAGCAAATGTGGTTTAAAAGTGATGAGTTTGGCGGTGAAGTAAGTGCAAGTGTTGATATACCAGGCCTAGTGTTTTTAGTAGGCAATGATGGTTGGTATGTATTTGCACATAAGCTAAATGAACGTCCTGATGTGACAACGCCGCTGTTTGTTTCACCATTCTTGAATGTATGGGAAGGCGGCAAAATATGTACAGGCAACATCACAGTACCAAAAATAGTCAGTCCAGCATCAACAGAAGCATTTGAAGATGCGTTTTTCCGAAGCTATTTCACTCATATCAACATTCATGAGCGTAATAAGTTAGTAAAACATCCGGGCGGCCCGTACAAGTTATGGAGCCAACTCATTTCTGGTGCTTTAACAAAATTTCCTGAGAAAGCTTTGGTTCCATTTAAAGCCACATTGGGTGAAGTCTTTAATAAATTTATCAAGGGGTCTGATCATGGATAAGCGTGACATAGCATTACAAACGCTTACTCCAAGCGTAATGGTGCCCAAGTTCTCTGAACTTGAGCAACTGGAGCAGTCAGGTCACCGATTCTGTATCGCCAGCGATGGCCTATGGATGCAGGTGAAACGCCCATGGTTGGAGTTGTGTGTCCCATTAGCACAGCAACACATCGTGAGTATGCCTTATGGTAAGTTAGAAGAAAACATGCAGTTTAACTTTGGTATTTTGCCAAAAGCTTTTTTGCAGAAGTTTTTGCAGGAAGCTCGTAATCATCTTCCAAATGAATGTGCAGCATGGTTCATTTGGGATGAGAACACGGCAGAGATGCGATTCGAAATGCTGGTTGCAGATAATGCGACTAGCGGGTCAATCACATATCAGTGTCCTGTACTTGAAGATGGAGAGCATTTAATTGCCGATATCCATTCACATGGAGAAGGGCATGCGTTCTTTTCTTTTCAGGACAATGATGATGACCGCACTGAAGTTAAAATTGCAATCGTAGTTGGCAATGTCGATACAGACACTCCGACGATGAGAATGCGCTTATGTGCCAACGGTTATTTCATTGAGTTACCGTGCAAAAATACTGGTGAGGGGGCGAATGATGCATAAAATTGCCTCAAAACTAGTAAATGGTACAGTTAGAGTCACAGTAATTGGTGCAGGCGGTACAGGTTCACACGTCCTTACAGGACTGATGGACTTGCACTTGTCTATGCTGGCACTGGGTCATCCGGGCGGTTTGGATGTAACGTGTTATGACGATGATTTGGTTTCGGAAGCTAATATCGGGAGGCAGAAATTTGCCCCTTCAGATGTTGGTTTACCTAAAGCCGTGGTTCTTATCAATCGTGCAAATATGTTATTCGGAACTAACTGGAAAGCTCGAGTTAAGCGTATCAATAAAAATACTAATGTTGATAGCACGGATATAGTCATAGGCTGTGTAGATAACAGACAGGCTAGAGCCGATATCATCAAGACATTCAGAGGTTGTTACTACTTAGATTTTGGTAACAGGAAAGATGATGGTCAAGTTATTCTGGGTGAACTCACTTGGGGTAAAAAAACGGAAAGCAATTTGCCGCATGTGGGTGAATTGTTCCCTGACAGCATTAATCCAGCCTTAGAAGATCAAGATGATGGACCTTCGTGCAGTTTAGCTGAAGCGTTAGAAAAGCAATCTTTGTTCATCAATAAGTCTGTAGCAGATTACGGGCTTAATTTGTTGAGTATGCTTTTCAGGCAAGGTCATATTAATTTCCACGGTGGATTTATCAACGTGAAAACTGGCCGTGCTACCCCTTTGGCGGTAAATACTGAAGTATGGAAACGATTTGGGTACAAGATTCGCAAGAAACCTGGGCCTAAACCTAAATAGCAATATCCCTCTCTACCTTCGGGTAGTAGAGGGCTTCTCAATGTGATGATAAGACATTGGAAAGCCCTTTAATAATCACTAGTACTGAAAACAATCAATAAACACCAGTTATTTGTAATCACAAGAGCTATTTTTATATGACATAGTTCAATCGTACTATCTCCAATGATGCTAGCGCTACCTTACGCTAGTTTGCGCCGAGGGTTATGTCATTTCCCTCGGCATTTTTTTCGATAGCCACAGCTAGATTTGACAAATTAAATCAATCTTTATACTTGGATACGTAAGTCTAACTAAGAGAGGAATTGTATGTGGGCAGTAGCGATTGTTGTATTGTTGGTTGTTTGGATTGGTTATGAGTTATACACAGCGCCTACGATTGAATAATTCAATTTGATAAAACACAGGGCTTTAAATGTTAATGACATTTGAAGCCTTTTTTACGTTCTATCGATGCCTAGAATTGCGCAACTCAATATAAATGTGATGATAAACCTATATCATCAGGAGCGAATATGAGTATTGTAAAAAGATTTACTAACAAAGAAACCCATGGGCAGTTAATTGAGAGTCCAACAGGTGAATTCGTGAACTATGCAGATTATCTGGCTGAAAAAGAGCTTGCAGATAAGTACAGAGCTATTAACACACCAGAAATCGCTACATTTTTAGACGCCGTTGAAAAAGAGGCATTACATCAGCGCGACCGTTGGGGGTCAGAACATGACGCCGGTAAAGAAGACACTGATTGGTTCTGGCTAATCGGCTATCTAGCAGGTAAAGCAATCCGACCAGATATCAATCCTGAGAAAGTCCTACACCACATCATTACTACTGCAGCCGTCTGTCTCAATTGGCACGCATCTAAACTAGGTTTGCATAATCAGATGCGCCCAGGCATCAATCCCAATAAACACAATATATCTCAAGCCAATTAGGAATATATATGGGTGATCCAATCGAACAAATTATGAGCATGGAACCTGATCAACAATACGAAGTGCGAGTACAGCAACTTGAGCTTCAGGAGATGACTAGAAGTGACGCACAAGGTGTTGCAGACATGGAAGACACTCGCGGTACAATGTTAGAAAACATCAAGCAAGATTGGTTTATGGCACCTATCGACCTTGAGCAATTTAACTAACAGGATAATCATTAAAATGGGACAGGCAAAAATAAGAAAAACCGAGATAGACGCATTAAAATCCGCAAATCAAAATTGGCTTTTATCACTCAATGACGAAGCAAAAAAGACAATCGCTGATGTGGCTTTACGTGCTCATGAAAATATTGTGGTAAAGCTTAATATGACTGGCGCCTGTTATTTACTTGCAATGTTTCTAGCCCGGTATCTCAGTCAAGAGAAAGGCATTGAAGTGACTCCAGTTGTTGGTTATGTGAATGATGGTACAGGTCACATCATGACTTCACATGCTTGGATTGAGTACGATGGCATGAAAACAGATATTTCACTTACTAAAACTGAATATGAGCATGCGCAGCTCACTGGCGACTTGCTGATACATAACTACAGCTGGACTAAGGGTAAAGCTAGCTACACATACCATTATGAACAAAATTCAGCCGGGTTAGCTGCAATTAAAAATCTCCTAACTAAAGATGATGAAATGAGAGCAATCATCCAGCATAAAGAGCAAGAACATCAATTTATGCAGTCGGTTATTAAAACTAAGGCTGGAATTGATGAATTTTTAGCAAGTGCCCCATCAAATCGCAATTATCAGGCTTTAGCCAGTTATATAAGAAAATGAGCAGCCAATGACAGCTACTAAACAACAATTTATATCTATTCCATTTGTAACCATCGACAGCGCAACGACTCTTGATATAGACGACGCAATTCACGTATCAAAAACAGATAGTGGCTATGCGATCATCATTGCTATCGCCAACCCAGCAAAACAGGTTCAAATTGATAGCACAGAAGACCGACAAGCAAGATTGGCTGGTGCAACTGCTTATATCAGAGACAAAGCCGTCAGAAGAATGCTGCCTGTGCATATCTCAGAAGACCAGGCGAGCTTAAATGCTGGTAAAGCTAGAAGTGCACTAATACTTGAAATAAATCTGTCTGCTGATCTAGAAACGCAATCGATTCAAATCCATACAGATAAAATACAGGTTGCTCACAAAATATCATACGACCAAATAACAAAAATACTCAGTGATACTGAGCACCCAGCCAGAGAGATGCTGGCACTATCAGCCAATATAGCTAAAGCTTTACTCCAGTCACGTCGAAATCATGGTGCGATGGCATTATTTGATATGGCGCGTCTTATCATGACGGATGAAGAGGGTAATATAAGACAGCTGAAAAGCCATGAAGAGACCATAGGCAATATCATCGTTCAAGAGATGATGATTCTGGCCAATACTTTAGTTGCACGCTATATGATTGAAAATGATATACCAGGCGTGTATAGAAATCATCAACCGAAAAGTGCCGCACCATCAGCAGAATCGTTAGTAGAAACACTTGAAGGTTGGTTAAATTCAAAAAATTACGACGAAGAAACAGTAAAAGAACAGTTCAAAGCAATTGCCGGAAAAGCTAGTTACGCATCCACTGTGACCGGACATTATGGTTTAAATTTACCTTACTATCTTCACATGACTTCACCATTGAGACGCTATGCAGACCTTGCCAATTCTAGACAGCTACTTGCTTTTTTGAATAAGGAAGAGTTTCCGTACACATTGGAAGTGTTAACGGTTATGTCAAATGATCTCAACGAAGCCATTGAACGAAGAAAGTTGGAGCGTTCGGAAGGTTTTAAGGCTACTGTTCAAAAAACTGCAAATAGAGCTATTGAAAACGGTGATCTAAAGCGACTTGCAGAACATGAGCTATCGCAAGCAATCAAACTATCTTCACATGCTGGTGAAATGCCTGAGATTTTAGCTGAAGAATTGATGAGACGTATGGATATGGACATACTTTCAGACAAGGCTGCTGACGTATTAATGACGGATATTGAGCGTTCTCTCATTAACGAACAATTGGCGTCTAAGTTCGCGAACTGGTTGGCACGCAATTCATCTAAAGCTATGCATCTGCTACAACATGCGTCTTCAATAGAATTCGTCAAAGATTGGAAGGCCATTACCAGCGGGGAATTAACTTCATTTACAACTAAAGCTTCGCTCGTTGATAAAGATGGCAATCTACATGAAGCTACTGCTGACGGTAGTAAGAAAAAAGATGCAGAAAAACTGGCTGCTATTAAATTGATATGTTCCTTGATGCAATTACCACTTGATGATGTAGATAATTCTACCCAATACAAAGCGCACACTTCAAATACTAACTATAAAGGTGATCTGTTAGAGCTTTGCCAAAAATTTAGATGGCCCTCACCAACATTTGAATCATCTGGCAGAGGCCCATCCCATGCAATGACATTTGAAGCATCAGCCTACATAGATATCAATGGAAAACGTTATTCTGGTGGCTCAAGCAAAGCTGGCACAAAAAAAGATGCTGAATCCATAGCTGCAAAGGGTTTGTTAAAAGAACTCCGACAAATAGCACCTAAAGGCAGTAACAAAAACGAACCAAGCCAGAATGTTGCTTCCAATCCGGTTGGATATATTCAAGAATTGGCGCAGAAGAATAAGTATGCATTACCCGAATATGTAATAAATCAGATTACGATAGATCCACCCGAGTTTGAATGTAAGCTCACTATCAATTTTGGTATGAAGCAAGTATTTATCGGCTTATCAAACAACAAACAGGGCGCTAAAACAGCCGCTGCAACTGAAGCTGTAAAATCTATTAAGAAAGCATAAAAATGACAGATAACAACTATGAATATGCAGGTTTTTGGGCGCGTACAGCCGCAACATTGATTGATACGCTTTTGTTAGTGATGATTACGTGGCCAATCCTATATGCAATATATGGGCATCAGTATCTAGATGACACAATTGGTATAACTCCGATCCAAGTATTAATCGAATGGGTATTGCCAATAGCTGCAACGGTGGTCTTCTGGGTAACTAAATCAGCAACGCCTGGTAAGATGGCACTTTCACTCAAAGTACTCGATGAGCGAACTGGAAACGCACTCACAGTAGGTCAATCACTTGGTCGTTACTTTGGGTATATCGTTTCCATCATCCCATTAGGACTCGGAATTTTGTGGGTTGCTTGGGATAGCAAAAAACAAGCTTTTCACGATAAACTCGCGTCTACGGTCGTAGTAAAGGACAAAAGAGGTAATATACAGCCTGTGCGTTTCGAATAATAATCAATAAACACTGGTAGGTAGAAGTTGGAAGATCCTAATTATAGGGCTGCGCTGCAGCTCATGCTCAAATCCATGATGGATGGCTATGAAGCAAATAAACTTACAAATCACTCTCTCATTCTAACGCTAGGTCCAACCCCAGATATTCTGTTGCATTATGGATATAGTCAATTACCGATTGCCATTACCGGTAAAGTAATCGACAAATCATTCTTTGACCATGGTGTTACAAGACCAGTTTTAGAGCGCACATACAAATTTATTGAGTCGCCAAAGGCAATCTATAATACAAACAGTAATGACGCGCCTGACGGCTCTGTATTACTCTCTTATGAAATAAATAAACTGAATGAACCTTTGATTGTTGCAATTCACCCGAATAAGCAACTAGGTGGACGTACAAATCTTTACAATAATGTAGCATCGGTTTATTACAAGCAGGGGAATGCTGAAGTGCGCTGGAAACAACTTAATTACTTGAGATGGGAAGCGTTTCAGAAATGAAAAAGGCCACCAACTTTCCACGGCATGTTCCGACTCTACTGACCGGTTGCGGGACGAAAAGCTTGTGACCTGAGAGAAATTATACACTTAAATCTAAATATTTCAATATACCAATTAAATTAGTATATCAATCTCTCTTCCAAGCATAGAGTGTATATACCCCACAAAAGTTGCATCGTTTCCTAAAACTGGATAATAACTCATACAAATCAATCAAAGGATAAGTATGACAACACCACATAATTTTAATCATCATTTTGTTAAAACCAATGCAATTTTAGCTACTGCAGTGCTTGAAGCTAACGGTTGGAATGCACAAGTACTAGCGCAGGAACTTTTAGTCGGCCCACAGTCATTTGTCTATGTGTGGGATCAAGAGAGCAATTGGTTATGGATGTGCTCAGTACAGAAAGATGATTTTATTAGTTTATCTAAATCAGCCTCAAATGAATCAGATAAGCGCAAAGGTCAAATCCAAAGAACAGCATGTCAATTTATTGGTATGGCTGCTAGTGGCGCCGCCCAGAAAGACAATGAAGACTGGCAATCAATGCTTGGCTGTGCTGCAGTAGCTTATTCGGGGACAACCAAGACATGGGAACTCGCTAACAAAATGCGTGATTGTGGGCACTTCGTTGTGATTCGATATCCAAATAAACAAACAGGCTATGCAACACTCAGACCTTTCTATGTTGGCCCAAACGGCAACAATACAGCACTGGATGCATTGGAATTGAAAGATATACTTGAGCAGGTAAAAGCAGCAGATAGGCAGCACCATCCAGAATGGTTTAACTAATCAATTTATAGACCTCACACTAGCGGCTACGGCCGCTATTTTTTTGCCAATTAATTAGCAGATCACATCCGAATTCATATATTTTCTAACCTAGATTTGACATATTTTTTAAACCTGTATCTTGAGTTTATAGATCAACATAATTAGGTAAGAATATGGACGAAAATCTAACAAGAGAGCAGATAAATTTAAAATTGATTGAATTTATCAGCAGTGCAGACATTAATAATCCTGCACAGCTTATTACTATCGAAAAAGCGTTTAAATTTAAAAAACTTAAAGCAGAATATTACTTAGATGAGCTAAGTAAAGGCGCTTACGTGAACATATCACGAATTATGATAAATAATGTTCAACATAAATCATATTGGCCAACTAGCAGAGGTTTAAATTTGCTGTCGAAAGATGTAAAAAATGATGAGTTGCCTTTAATTACTGAAATCAATAATGATATTTTAATTCCAGTCCCAATAGATATTATTGAGCCTTTAACTGAAATTGAGCCTGTGACTGAAGAGGAAAAAGTTTCGTTACCGTCTATTGGTAAAGACCAATATGATTTAGATATTACTATCGATTTACAGCGTCTAGTACAAACAAGAATGCTAATCCAGGCATCATCAGGCGGCGGCAAGTCTTACGCCATGCGAAGAATTCTAGAACAAACCTCAAATGATATTCAGCAAATCATTATCGATCCTGAAGGCGAATTCCGTACTCTCGCTAAAGAATTCCCATATTTAGTGTGCGCTACTGAAGATGCAGATATTCCCATCAATTTTTGTAGCGGGCGAATGCTTGCTAGAGAAATAATGAGCAAAAAGGTCTCGGTTATCATTGATATATCAGACTTTGAATCGGAAAGTAGGGGGGTGTTTGTTGCATCATTTATCAGTGAGTTAATGCGCTTGCCTCAAGAACTATGGAGTCATGTACTACTTTTCATTGATGAATCACATTTATTTTGCCCACAACAAGATAAAAGCCCGGCTAAGAAAGCAATTATCGATGTAGCAGGTCGTGGCAGAAAACGTGGTATTTGCGCTATTTTAGCTACCCAGAGAATTTCCAAATTAAATAAAAGTGTTGCAGCAGAGTTATTGAATCGATTAATTGGTATGACATATCTAGATATCGATATTAAACGATCCGCAGACGAAATGGGCATTAGCGCATCATCGGCTATGGAAATGCTACCAGCATTAAAGGTAGGTGAGTTCTATTGCTATGGCCCTGCAATCAGTCACAAAATACAAAAAGTAAAGATTGGCCCAGTAAAAAGTAGTCACGGTTTCTTAACTAGCGAAATAACTCCACCAGCCACTATAACAGCAGAATTGCTTGACGAAATAAAATCTAACTTCAATAAAATTACCATTGATATGCTCAAGGAAGAAGCCGAAGAATTAGAAGCTATCGCTACTAATAAAGAGGATTTTATAGATGAAGTCTACGAAGAAATGGAAGATTGGGACTTTAGATCAAAACTAGAAACAACGTTGCTGGTTGCAAAAAGCAAAGGTCATATAGATGCTTACACTGACAATGATATTAATGAAGCGATTCACCGCTATTACATGCTGAAGGGTATTACAGATGTCAACGTGCATCAGACCACTCTCTTTAAATACAAAGCTCGCTACCAGGCGGCAGAAAAGAAATTTGGAGAAGGTATCATTGGTTTGTTGCCAGTCGAACATAAAAAAGGAAATCGTAATAGAAAAATTGAGCAACGCGTACTTGACTTGATCCATGCTCACATAAAAAACACTGAATCAAGCAATCTAAATTTCAATCAACTCTATCAAAAAATCTGTGATGAGTGTGAGTCGTTAAAACTCACTGCACCAAGTTCAAAAACAGTGCGCAAGGAAATAAAAACATTCAATTCTGATGTGAAAATTGCAAAAGAGCAGTCATATATTTAGTTCATATCTGAGTGTGTGTTTATATTTTCCACCTAGATTTGACATATTTTTAAATCCTGTATCTTGGTAATTAAGAAGCGAGTTTTATTGTTGCTTTAACAAACTTTCAACAGGTTTGGTTATTGCTCTAGCAAAAGTAGAACTCTCATGTATTACCAGATTGTTTGAGAGGATTTTGTATGTCAGGACAGGAAGCTAAAAATTTAGCATTGGTAAATAATGACTCATCCAGAGCCACGTCAACCATAGCAAATGACACTGATACTTTATCTGACGAAAAATGCCGGTTATGCAGTTGCCGTTTGTCAGACGATGAAGATGATGATTTTGAATTAGAGCTATGTGTTTCATGCAAAGTGAGGCCAGAGGCACGGCGATTAGGTGTAGTAGGCATAGCACCTGTTGTAGCTAAAAAAGTACCAGGCGCGCCGCGTATAACATCAGCCAGAGATTTTACAGTTGCTGAAAAAGCCTTAATCAAAAAAGTACATGGCTACATGCCTGCTCAGCAGCTCCTCAACATCCTAAATGAACGCTTGGTCTGCGACTTAGGCCCAGACGCGATTCAATATTCCATGGAACAGCTCTACAGCGAAATAGGTGATGTTTCTATTGTTGCACCATCTGGCGGCCATGATTGGGCAAGCCTACGGAAGCTACTTGCGAAGGCGCAGCGCGATGGGACATTGAGTGCCATTACAGAACAAACAATCAACGACTTTGCTATCGTTTATTCACTTAACCATAAACAAGTATTGGTGCTTAAAGACATCGTACTTCAAGCACAGGAAGAATAATCATGAAACATGCCGTGATACAACGTACTGAAATGCTGACCGCGACATTATTACTTGGTGGCCCTCCGTTAGAATTATCTGAATACGCGACAACAGGCTTACTTGCTGTTGCAGTAGGGCCGAGGGGTAATGGTAAAACAAACGCTGGTTTACTGATTGCAGAACAATTATCTAAACAAGGCTGGGTAAGCGTACTGATTGATCCTGAAGGGGAGCTTGAGTCTTTATATGGCGATGCGGTAGATAACCCTGAAGATTTGCGCGAAAAGCTAGCACATCGTAAGGAACCAATCATTGTCGTGTCTGCTAAGGACGCGAGCGAATTTATCCCATTCGGGCAAGTTATCTTACAAGCAGCTGATGAACATCGTAAACCTATATTTTTGGTGATTGATGAAGGCCAAATCTTTAGCGCTACTAGAAAAAGAAAAAATGACATTGGTGAAGCTGCAGACATTATCAATCAATTCGCAGAACGCGGCCGCAAACGCTCACTAGATTTGTTTGTGACGGCAACACGTTACACCGGCTCACTTCACAGATCTATTTTTACCAACAAAAACTTAACCTTTATCGGTTGTCAAGAAGATGCGACCGCATGGGCTGGTTTAGCACCACAATTCAAGGCATCTAAAATTGAATTCAGCGACCTAAATTCACTCGCACCTGGTGAGTTTTTCTGCCTAAGCCGCCGTGGTGTTGAAAAGATCAAAATGCCTATGGCAGAAGCATTGGAAAACGTAGCACCAAAAGCAAAAGCCATCAAACGCACGCTACCGACCACTTTCAGCCAGTGGAACCGCGCTATGAGTGAAATACCCGCCGAGCGTCTTGCTGCGTTAACCGATCCAGTAGTTAATTTTCTTGGCGCAATTGCTGGTTTATCTTCACAACAAATGCTATCAGGCTCACGTGCCTTGCAAGATGAATTAGAAGCCAGAGCATAATGGATACGGCAGATAAAATCAGCTGGGAAGAGTTTGTCATTGAGCATGGCAGTAAAGCGAAATGCTTTGAACTTGCTGCAGTTGTTGGTCAATCACAAAAAGACGTAGAGCGCGTACGCAATCTAGGCGCATGCAAAAAACAAACTAAAGGTAAAGAGTTTAGCGAGTTATTTTCTCTTTATCACGGTCGCCTACCTGCTGATGAAGAATGGCCTGTGCCCATAAAATACGGCCATAAATATATCTGGAATGCCGTAGAGTTGGCATTACTTGCTAGTCTTGTAGGCAGATTAAGTCCTGCTGAAATCTCAGTTGTATTGACCAATCGCCTAAGAGAAATCACTGGTGATATGACTGCAGAGCGCAGCACTAACTCAATTCAAGTCAGAACTAATAAAATTGGTATGAAAACCAGAGACGTGCTCGGTGGCATTACTACTTCTGAGGCTGGTCGCCAAATCGGCTCCATTGCAATCATCAATCAAATGATTCATAACAAGCAAATCAAGGCCAAGCGTGTTGGCAGATTATGGGTGATTCCACACGATGTTTGGAAAGCATGGAAAGCAAAGAGAACGTTTCCGCCCGCAGGTTATGTACAACTAAGCACAATAAAAGACGCACTGGCGATCAAAAGCGACAAGTTATCTGAATTTGCAAGAATGGGACACATTCCAACTGCTGTGCGCTGTAATCCGTATGGTACTAAAGGTCCAAATACTCAGTTCGGAACCTGGTTCATCGATAGCAAAGTCGCTGAGAAGATGCTGGCTGACAGACGTGCCGGCAGACCGATGCCATGGCATGGCAAGCCTCTACAAGACAATTTACGCGTTACATTTAAGTTATGGAGCGAACGTAAACATCCAAAATCATGTGAAACATGTGCCAAGATTTGGGGTGAAAAAGGCGCGCCTAAGTCTTATGCAGACTATGAGAAACGCTATCCACCACTAGAACACGGTGCCAAGAGACATTTAACAAGAGAGTGGAATCCCGGGTTCACGATGCAAGAGCTAGCTGAAAAGTCATTGCGCTCAATCAGTTTCGTTAAACGAGCCATAGATAACGGTGTACTAGAATCAACAAAACAAGGCCGAGTCACCTATATCTCAAAAACTGAAGCGACACGCTGGATTGCTCGTAAATGCCCAACTGGTGAAAATGAGAAGTCATGGATAGCTATACCAACCGCACAGAGCATCTATTTATTTAGTGAATCTGAGTTAAATGGCTACATAGCAGATGGCACACTTAAAACAGTCGTCGGCAAAGATGGAGCACAAAAAGGAATCGTTTATGTATCGCGCTATCAATGCGCGAATCTCCGGTCGAATGTCGGTTTCTCCGAAGCTGAAGCCGCAAAACGAGTGGGCGTATCAATTCCTAAATTCCGCATTCTGTTAGAGGGTGTGAATTGGCGTAAGGCAGAAGGTATCCCATTATCTACCGTGCAGGCGGTCATCAAAAGACTTCAATCACAAGAAGGATATACCATTGAAGAGGCTGCAGTAGCATTAGGTTCAACCGTACAGTGGGTTAAAGAGTGCATAGCTGACGGCGTTATTAAAGTCGTGAAAACACACTGGGATGGTCGTCGCGTCTATATTACTGAGCGCATGTTCGAAAAACTTAAAGAAGCAAAGAATAACCCAGTCAAAAAAGACCATTTCAATGATGAATGGTTAAGACTAAGCGATGCGGCTCATGAGGCTGGCGTAACTGCAGGAACGATCATTAAATGGGCAACCACTGGTGTCCTTGCAAGAAAACAATCAGATATTGGCTGGCGCTATCATCGAGAAGCGGTACGTGCACAAGCACGTGAGTACTGGAAAACAGTTCGCTTCCACAGAGTCAATCCTCCTAGTTGGTTAGTCGCTGAATTAAACGCAAAACAGGAAATAAATCATGAATAAGCCCGCAGAAATACAAGTAAATCAACCTAAAGTATTTAATAAGCACCATGTGCTAAATCCACAGAGCAATTCAGTCTATATAGGACGCGGTAGCAAGTGGGGAAATCCTTTCATCATCAATCAGCATGGCAATCGAGCCGAAGTGATTGCGAAGTATAGAACCTACTTAAACGAACACCCAGAGTTGATAGCTGCAGCTAAAGAAGAGTTAGTTGGCAAAAACCTCATTTGTTTTTGTGCACCACTGGCTTGCCACGGCGACATATTGTTAGAAATCTCAAATCCTGAAATTGAAGTTTTAAACTTCAAAACGGAGCAAGAAAATGGATAAACAAATCGCTTTGATCGGAGAATCATTAGGTCATGCAGTTTCAGTATCAAGACGTGCGCGCAAGATGAAACAAGCTGATTTAGCCAGTCAGGTAGGCATAGGCATGAATACGATGGTAGAAATAGAGAAGGGCTCTACGACAGTGCAATTTGGCTATTATTTGAAAGTGTTTTGCGCGCTAGGCATGGAAGATACATTTAAGCCAATTATTAATCTAATGTCTGATGAGACCGCTATTCAATCTATGTCGGCGCTACTACCTAAACGTGTAGCCGGTAAACGTAAATCTCGTTACCGTCATCAAGATTAAGAAATGAATTTAATCATCCCTCTGAAATATGTCTATTTCGACCAAATACAGTCCGGTCAAAAAACCAAAGAGTACAGATTATGTAATGAGTACTGGCGCAAAAAACTCGAAAACAGGCAATACGACAACATCATTCTAACCAGAGCATATCCAAGGCGGGAAGACTCTCATCTGCGCATTGTAAAGCCATGGAAGGGATATGTGATTGAAACCATCACGCATCCACATTTCGGGACAGCTCCGGTCGAAGTCTATGCAATCGATGTTAGCTAAGCTGGAATTGACAAATCGTAAAAATCAGTAAGATGAACTTATAAATTATTAGAGGTAAACACCATGTTCTGGTCACAAAAAGTAAATGTCCCTAGCGTAGCTATATTAAAGTTAGGCGGTATCAAAGTCATAGAGCCTGGCAATGGCGTGTTTATCAGCGCAGTATATTCAGAAGGTGTAACACCACTGGTATTAATCGCTGAAAACAGCTTTGAGAATAATGGCGCCAGTGTGACGAATTGCATTGAGCACTTAATCAATTATGTGAATCATCATTTATTGAAACCAAGTGATATTGAGCTTAAGGATGCTACGTTCGTTCAAATCGATAGCGAAAACTATTTTGATCTGGTCGTGCCATTTATCAAAAATAATCAATGTCAATCAGCCGAATGGCTGCCTGTTGCCAATGAAGCTGGAAGCAGAACCATTGAAGCATTCTTGCATGCCTATGGCGAGCAGGCAGGAGCTATTATCAATATGCTACAAACACTGGAACAGTTTGATGACGGGTCAGTAGCAACTTGCATCGGATGCGGATGTACAGACGTGCATGCTTGTGTAAGTGAGCATCTGTCGCCATGCCACTGGCTGAAAGTAGATTATAACGCTGGGCTTGGGGTTTGTAGCTCCTGCGACGATCACGTGCATCTCTTAGACGCTGTAACTCAAATCAATTATTAATAATTAATTATTTAAGAAAAAAACCATGAAACTTACTAAATTAATCATGATTGCATCATTAGTTTGCTTATCAATGAACGCATTTGCTGGTGACCTACCAATACCAGAACTCACACCTGGCGCTATCAATCCTGATGTGACACAGGTTAATATCCAACAGACTATCTGTGTTAAGGGTTATACCAAGACAATCAGGCCGCCACAGAGCTACACAAATAAGCTTAAAAAATACCAGATTAAGCAGTATCAATACATCGACAAGAATCCATCTCATTACGAAGAGGACCATTTGATTCCTTTAAGTATTGGTGGCAGTCCTAGAGATGAACGTAATTTATGGCCGCAACCTCGCAACAGTGGCTTTGATGCAGATCACAAAGATGAATTAGAACTGAAACTGCGAAGCCTAGTGTGTAGTGGGGAAGTTCCATTAGCTGAAGCGCAAAAGGCAATCGCCACTGACTGGGTTAAAGCTTACAAAAAATACGGCGGCACTAAATACCACGAGCAACACAGTGAAAGCATGTCGAGCAGGGCTAGTGGGTTCGCACTTTCTAGCATCACGCATAATGTCATTAACCGTGCGTTACGAAGCTTGTTATAGGCATTTGCATGTCAGTTGCTACCATCCAGTTTTACCCAAACGAACAGCTATTCAAGAAGGCTCAGGTTGATTTGTTCCCTGATGATAATATGATAAAAAATATCATATTATCATTCGACTATGAGGTTTCTACTACACCTGAGGTAGACGCAATACTTAATGAACAGCCAGTTTTGGCACTGGGGTGCTCAGGTGGCAAAGATAGTGTCAGCGTTGCAATTAGGTTAAATGATTATCTTAATGAGATAGGACACACTGGTCCGCGCGTAATTATTCACAGCGATTTGGGCCGAGTAGAGTGGAAAGATTCAATCAAACAATGTGAGTTACTCGCAGAACGTTTAGGGCTTGAGCTGATTGTAGTAAAACGTAAAGCCGGCGACATGATGGATCGTTGGGAGACGCGCTGGAAAAACAATGTCACGCGTTATGCTAACCTTGAATGTGTAAAGCTCATATTGCCATGGTCTACGCCAAGCATGAGATTCTGCACCTCAGAGTTAAAAACTAGCTTAATCTGTGCAGAATTAACCAGAAGATATCCTAAACAAAAAATTTTATCTGTCACCGGTGTACGTCATTCTGAAAGCGCTGCGCGTGCAAAAATGCCTATCGCTAGTGAGAATGACAAACTATCTGCCCGGGGCTGTTATGGATTAAATTGGAATCCGATTATCACCTGGTCAACGGATGAGGTATTCAGTTACCTCAAAGAGCAGAACCATCCATTGCATGAAGCTTATAGCAAATATGGCAGCTCAAGAGTGTCATGTGCATATTGTATTATGGGCTCAAAAAGCGATTTACTTGCATCTGCGTCATGTGAAGACAATCAGGATATATATCGCTTAATGGTAGAACTTGAAATTCAATCAACCTATGCATTTCAAGGCAATAGCTGGCTAGGTGATGTAGCGCCGCATTTACTTTCTCAAGAAACCATATCGCGCTTGAATCTAGCAAAACTGGCTGCTGAAGCTAGACGTCAAATTGAAGCCAAAATCCCAAAACACTTGCTATATACCAAAGGCTGGCCGACATGTGTACCTACTTATGAAGAGGCAGAGCTACTGGCTAAAGTACGCCGTGATGTTTCAGCTGCAGTAGATATAGAAGTAGGTTATTTAGATGCAGAATCTATTATTGCCCGTTACGAAACCCTAATTAAAGAAGCCGCATGCCAATAGCCCCAGAGTGCCCGTACTGTAGCAATGACTCCGAATTAGTTGATGGCTTAGCTATTTATCCGCACCGCAAGGATCTAGCCCATAAAAAGTTCTATCTATGCCGACCGTGTAAAGCTTATGTGGGTTGTCATCCAAATACCATAGAACCTTTAGGCAGATTAGCCAACGCTGAATTACGCGATGCTAAAATGCGTGCGCATGCTGTATTTGATCCTTACTGGATGAATAGAACAATGGCACGTGTACATGCCTACCGGTTGCTAGCGAAGAATCTGAAAATATCCACTGACGAATGTCATATTGGTATGTTTGATGTAGAAACATGCAATAAAGTAGTAGAAATATGCACGAAAGGGCTGAAATAGTACACGATTGTGTAATATGATTAATTTGAATAGCTCATAACTCGCGATTTGAGGCTCAAATGAATCACCAGAACGACAAAAAAGAAGCTTCATTTGATGAAGAAAAAGCAAAAATGTTAGGCGCAGATCCTTTTGGGGTCGCCTATGAAGCTCTATACGGACTAGCTGCTATGGCTTACCGCGAAACCGGGGCGGTCAATCATGAAATCATCGGGTTCAACTTCAAAGATGGCGCAATAAATCAAGTCAATGTCCTGTTAGTAGAAGAGGATCATTTAACGCAAATCCCACAAATAATCGAATCGTTGTTGCAACAATTCCCTGTGGTTGCCCAAATTATGGAAGCTTGGGCATCTCCACCTAGCCTGTACGAACCAAGCCAACACCCAGATAGACAAGAAGTAATTTCAATTCACATCCACACTGATGAGGCATACTCAGTGGCCAGTTGTCCAATCAATCCAAAGACCAGAGTAATTGAAAAAACACCGCTTTTCCCTGTGATTAGAACTGAAGGTAAAATGGCGTATAAAATCAAGACAAGACATTAGGTAGCCGCATGAAACAAACAATAAAATCAACAAACCAGCTAATTCAAGAACACATCACCAGCTCCGTCCGCAAATCGTTCACTATAGAAAAACTATTGATTGAACTCGATGGCGTACTAGGAGACATTAAAGCAGCACCTTCAGAGTACAGGTATCACTATGGTATCAAGCTGAAAGACCAGCAAGAATTCATCCTACTCGATATACCAAAGGACCTGATAGAAGCTGAGAAGCTTACTGGCGGCGAATACGTCACCGTATTTGGGATAATTAAGACCAAGCTCGACAATTACACCAATAACCGGCTTGAATTCAGAATAGATGTGTCAAGAATACAAGCCACTGACTCCCCAGCTGCAATTGATGCACACCGGCAAGAACAAGCATCACTTTCAAAAATACGTGCGCTTAATGCTGGACGCAATACATTCCCATTCAAGGCAGAAATTAAAATATCGTTGATAACAGGTCGCACCTCACAGGTGGAAGATGATTTCCGCAATGAGCTGAAAAAAATAAAAAGTAGGGTGTTTGTACAAAAAATAGCAATCGATATGACCAATAAAGATGAAATCGTGCGCGCGATCGAAAGTGCTAATCACAAAGCAGACATTATTGCAGTGATAAGAGGCGGCGGTGATGATAGTCAGTTTGAAGCCTTCAATAATATGAGTGTCATTACAGCACTAGCAAAAAATACCGGGTACCGCATTTTAGGGCTAGGCCACAGCCAGGACAGCACACTACTCGAATTGGTATGCGACTATTCTGCCAATACCCCTACTGCAGCCGGCACTCACATTAGAGAAATGCTGAGGTCTTATCAAGACAGTCTAAGCGAGTTAACGCAAATGCATACGCTTGAGAGCCGTGATAACCTACAGTTAGTAGATCGCTTAAAAGCCGACCATCTCGCAGAGAAAAACAAACTCATCAAGAATTGTAGCATTATTGGATTAGTGTTAATTGCAGTTATTGGCTTAATGATTTACTTCAAATGACAGTTTCCGTGTCACAACAATAACTGTTTAATACAGTTAATCTTTCGCTATATTTAATCACCAGTCACTAAATTTCGTAAGAGAATAGTGCTCTGTCAACAGGAGTCTCTATCTTGAATACATCACGATTAATTAAACTAACTGCATTCATTGCGGCATTAGTGTTTCTAACATCAATATCCGTCTTTATTACCAAAGCAAAAGAGAGCCTTGCAACTGAGTTGCTCGCTTCAAACCAGCGTATTCATATGTTAGTTACTGCAACCAGTGCACACCGTTACTTGCAGGAAAGTAATGACGGAACGCCGATACAGGATCAAGAAGCAAGATTACGCGAATTTATTACAGCATCGGAAAAACAAGAGAATGTGAATCCAAATTTTGCAAGCTACATCAAACTCGCTAAATCAGAACTTGATGCGCATAAAATGCCAAGCCAGGCACACACGAACAAATGGCTAAGCTCTTTTATTTTCCAAGTGGCTTTAGACGAAGTAAAATCAAATAACATATCAGAAGCCAATACGGCACCAGCTGTAATGATTACAAATCCAAGATGGTCGAAATGGATATTCATGATCATGAGTAGTGGTTTGTTGTCCATGTTCTGGATAGGTTATTTAGCCGGTCAGAATCGCAAGAAAATTATTATTGAACCGCTACCACCAACTCACTCGTGATCATGAATCATGATAGTCACTAACGAATTACTCTTATCTCTTTCGAAATTTTCCAATAAGGCTAGAAAGTCCATTGGTGCTATTAACATAGACATTCTCGCAAAGAATAAGGTGTACCAGGACATTGTTTTCACACTAGTAGATGAATCAACAGATACTGATTTAATTAAGCTTGCTGACGACCTTAAATCAAAGCTCCAAATAAACTAGGGAACTCCAATGCCAAATAATATTGAGCCTCACAACGAAATATTCCTGAGGGACACAACTGATGCTCTGATTATCTCCCGATTGATAACTGAATCTGTATTAGGTAATTCTGTATGAAATATATGAACTACAGACATATCCTAGCGTTTGCCGTAATCGTCTTCAGCCAAAGCATCCAAGCAAAGTCCACCACAGACAAAATCGTAAATACTGCAGCTGCAGCACGACTGGTTGGTAACATCGTATGGTCTCAAATGTACAATGAGTGCAAGGAACCAAGTGCGGACATCTGGGATGTTGAAGAAAAAGAACGTAACTCAATCCAGTGCATACGGATTTTCAAACAAGCTGGCCAACACGATGAGCTTAACAGCTTTAAGAAATATGATAGAGAAGCCTCAGCAGGCCTAAGGGAATTACATAGAGAACTAAAAATTACGCGTGTAGCAGATGGCGGCCCACCAGAAAAACCGGATGGATGTGATGCGCACCATATCGTGCCTCAGAGGGAAGGGCGCATATGGGCAAAAGACTTGGCTGATAAATCTAGAGATATTTTAAAAAGTTGTGCCATTGGATTAAATTCAGCACTCAATGGTGTATATCTGCCTAATGGTAAGAGCTTAAATACCGAATGCGAAGGTCAGAACCATCATAAATTGCACACACAAACGTACTATGAAACGATATACGAACGCTTAAGTGAGGCAAAACGTAACGGTGGATGTGATTCCGTTAGAGATGCTTTAAACTCAATAAAACAGAGTTTAATACAAGGTGGACTATGAGTATTTATAACATCGTTGCTACTAACGGCATTCGCGCGCTAGGAACAATCTATCCCACTACATCAAAAGAAGTAATGTTCGACGAACTATGGATTGCAAAAAAATACAGTGAAGCACTCAATAGTTTTCCAGATAAGTGGAAATGGTATGGTGAAGATATTGAAAATGAAGCAATTACTGATATACCAGGCATTGCCTTCTCCGGAATAATATTCTCAGAAAAGGCATACAAAGCCCTATACCCGATTTTTAAAAACGATTTCGAATATGAACATAAAATAGAAATAGATGGATTGGTCTACATGTGGCTCAGTGTTCCTATAATCAGTCAAGATGAAGTTATGCACACTAAACATTCAGTCTATAAGGTTAAACCTTTATATAAAACTTATGTAACAGAATCATTTGTGAAACTATGTAGAGATAACAATCTTACTGGTAGAGATTTTGTCAAAGTGAAATAAATGAAGCCATACAAGATAAAACTTATTGTTATTTTCTGTCTAATCGTCTTCAGCCAAAGCATCCAAGCAAAGTCCACCACTGACAAGATTGTAAACACTGCTGCAGCTGCACGACTGGTTGGCAATATCGTGTGGAGTCAAATGTACAATGAGTGCAAGGAACCAAGCGCCGACATTTGGGATGTTGAAGAAAAAGACCGTAACTCCATCCAGTGCATAACGATATTCAAACAAGCTGGCCAACATGATGAGCTCCAAAACTTCAAGAAATACGACAGGGAGGCTTCAGCAGGACTAAGAGAACTCCATAAAGAACTGAAAGTTGAACGTGTAGCAACTGGTGGACCACCAGAAAAACCGGATGGATGTGATGCGCACCATATCGTACCTCAGCGAGAGGGTAGAGCCTGGGCTAAAGAATTTGTTGATAGCGCTAGAGAAATTTTAAAAGAATGTAACATAGGTATAAATTCGGCTGAAAATGGTATTTACTTGCCAAATGGCAAGAGCCAAAATAGTCAGTGTGAAGGAACACATCATCCAGCAGTACACACAAAAGATAACTATGAGAAACTTTCTGAATTACTTAAAGATGCCAAAATTAATAATGGCTGTGAAGGTGTAAGAGATACATTGCTAGAAATTAAAAATAGCTTACTCAGAGGTGTATTTTGACAATTTATTCTATCGAATATAAAGACGGTTTCAAGACCGCTGCAACTATACATCCAACCACATCTAGAGAAAGAGAGTTTACTAATCTATGGCAACAAAAAAAATTCAGTGAGGCCATGCAGTATTTCCCAGATCAATGGAAATGGATAGGTTTAGAGCATGGCAATGAAGTTGTTGGCGATATTGTTTCAAGCATTTTCCCTGGCTTAGTACTAAGCGAAAAAGCATTCGCAATTCTTAACAATGCAATACCTCATGAAACAAGCTTTCATAAGAAAATTTATATTGAGGGCCAGATTTTGTATTGGGTAAATATTATCCGAGTTGACTTTGAAGAGATACATAAAACTAATCATCAATTATTTTCTTCAAAACCATTAATTACAAAATATGTTTCAGAAGAAGTTTATCTCCTTTGTAAAAAAGAAGGGCTTACAGGCAAAAACTTTAAACTAGTAGCTACTAATTGATGGCATGACAAAATATGTCTGGTGGCTGACCAATTCCTCCAGTCGAAATCATATCTATGCCATTAACAATGGCTCCAATCAAATTATACTCTATCCGAAATCAGCCTTAGGAGAAGGAGAAGTATGACCATACAAAAAATTCACAAATTCCCTACCTAGAATTGCCAAAATCCACTTCGATGCTAGATTGAATTCACATCTTTCGTCGGAGAGCGAATTGAAGAAAACGAGAAAATCTGGGACAAACAGTGTAAATCGACTAACTACCGGTGCCTACAATCCAACAATAAGCTATTGCAAATGGAGTGATGAAAACTATCGCTCTGATATTTGTTGTTACCGTGACAACGTAGGCATGATTGTCCTGCACGTGAATACACATCGATTGAAATCACTTCCGCCGGCAATACCATCAATTGACTATGTACCCATTGATGATTTCATAGAAGCGTATAACAAACATAATGAATTCATGCAAACTGTACGCAAAATAGAAATTGGTTTGGCACATGATGGCAAGACCTTCAGACATCATTATGAGTACGAGTTATTGCGCACAGTTGAAACGCTCAAAGATGCTGGTTATCACATTCCATCCAAACTTTTGGATTATCTGAACCAGAATGTGCCAAGATTGGCTCAAGCCTAAAAATATAGACAGCCAAAATGCTGTTTATATTGAATTGTCAGAACACTAGTTTTTTAACATGATGCTACGATAAATATTATTGTTGGCTCAATGTGAACTTACCAAAAACGAATATGTTGCAATCATTGTGGCCCAAGGCAGACTGGGCTAGCTATATCAATGACAATAGAGATGATGAAGTCATTAAGATTCTCACAAATATCTACGATAATCTCCGTATTTCTCCTCGCAAAAAAGAACCTCCATTGTCAGATGAACAATGGCATGACGCTTATACCACTAGTATCGCAGTACTTAAGGCAATTTTCAGAAAAACCAGAACAATGGAGCAAGCCAAAAGTATCAATGCCAGGTTCTGTGAAAGATTTGGGATTGAATACGAAGAAATCAGTACATTACCACTAAAAAAAACCTGCCTATATTGGGCGGTGAGTAATAACCCGCTTAACTCGTTGGGCGTAGACGCATTAAATTCTACAGCACCTCAACAAGCCATAAAAAAACAACCGGAAATTTCACAAGCTTCAAATACTGTAAATAATTTAGAGCCCACGCTGGTCAGATTGGAAAGTCCAATAACAGAGCAGCCGAAGAAAACATCAACTGTCATTTCAACAAAACCAGCTGCAGAGGAAACGCTCTCTCTTAAAACAGCAAATGTCAAAAAAGGTCGATTTGGTCCAGTATTTGCAACGAAAGACATTATCTTGGATCAATTTAGACTGGAATTTAGCCTGAAACAAATTGTATTGTCCCCTGACAGCATTGAAGACACACAATTACTTCTCAATCAATGCTACGAGTCTCTATGTGACTTATCAGATGCTTTAGAAATGCCTCGCAAATGGCTGGGCATGAATGCCTTGATACTAAGAATAGGACATAGTGAGGTATTAGATAGTGATGATAAATACCAATCGATTACGTACGCTGGTGAAACAGTACATCAATCTATCGCACATCAATGGATTAAATGCCTAGATGCCCGCTTTGCTACGGGCATACAGCCTAATATGCAAACTTTTGATAGGTACGTAAGCACCATGTATCAAAAAGAGCTCACAGGCGTTCACAGTGAGAAAATCAAGGCTATTTATCTGATAGTGAAGAAGATCACTAAAAACATGAGTAACTTCTCAAATCATAAGCTTCAGTACTTTATTGATTCAGCCAGCTTTGAAGTCGTACATGGACATAGGCAGGGTACATTAACGGCCATGCCAGAAATGTTTGCCAGGTCATTTGATTCTTATATTGAGGATCGTTTGTCCGTATTATCCAGAACCAACCATTACCTTACAGCCGATACAGTAAATCAAACACTGGCTGCCTACCCGCAGAATGCGGAGCGTAAAGAACTTGCTCAACTATTCTCAGCGCTATTTCACGCGTTAAAACAGCCAGATGCCGTCAATCCAAATTTGACAAATCCAAAGAATCAGTAAAATGAAGTCATGAAAAACATAAATTTGACAACAACTCAACAGCTATTACTCGATAAAGCAATCGCTAGTGGCGCCACTTTGGAACCAAGTCCATCTAATCTGATTACCTTTAGTATTGAGAGCTTAGAACAGTTGGAAAAAGAAATTCTGGATAAAACTGTACCAAAAATAAGGCTTCCAAAAGCGATACAATCTATCCTACGAATAACTGAAGCTGATGGCGACTGCTGCTAGAGATTAATATGACAAAAAACAACAATGAATTGAAAAATGCAATTGCGCTGGTACTAGCGGATCTTAAACAAATTACGGATGGCCGTGACAATGAAGGTGAATTATCAGAAGCCGGCCTAAAGATGGTAGCTAAAAATGCCATTGCTAAACTAGAGAGCATCAATATTCACGATGACATTCATGGTCTAAAAGTACAACTACAGGATCAGGTGTTGGATAAAACTATCCCCAATGCAGAAAAGCTGGTGAACTGGATTGATGACACACACCGGGCTAAAGCTGCTATCTATTTTCCTGAAGGTGTAGAACGTCAAATAGCAATTCGTTTTGAAACACTATTTGATAGGCTCAAAACCTTGAATAAGTGATGGATGAAGATAAAAGAGCGCGCAATCGTGAAGCAATGCCTGCTGTAGCTGAGCTTGTAGACGCACACATTGCCGCTTTTGGAAATGATTTCACACTGATCAAATGTATCGATTACGGTACACATAATAGAGTTACAAAAAAGGGGCACAGACCGTACCCCTTTCCCGAAGAGCTCGACGCTCAATTAGAACTACTCAATAAAGAAATTGCTGCTGCAGCTGAAGACGAATACTAAGCCGCCACTTTTTCTTGTTCATTAGCAAAACTATACGTCTCACTAATAAATTCATCAATCCGCATCGTAATAGAAATCTTTTGCGAAGTTAAATCAAAACCATTGATGTAGGCAATATCATTAAGCAGCAAACCTATCTTAGCAGTTGATTTAATGCTTTGTTCGTCGCTTACCTCATAATCCATATTGATCAGATTAGCGATGCTTTCATTCGCCATGCCATGATGATGACACAAGCTGATTACATGCTTCATTAAAGCTTCTAATGGCTCAAGCACCGTACGCTCATGGTTGGATGTTGTTTCGTCTATTAAAATGCCAAGTTCTAGCTGAGACAGGCCTTCCTTCTTAGTAATTATCTTATTCATTGTTAAACCTTACATGTAATGGTTAAGCGCCTGCAGTAATGCGAGGTGCGCTGGGTAAAATGCATAGAAAAACCACTTGCATCGTGGTAACTTTACGTTGGGCTGCCAAACTAGGCCGAGCAATAACAAAGGCAACACCAGTAGCGGATAGGGGGAAGACGTAATCATGGTGAGTGATATCAATGAGATAGAAAATGCTATGCCACTGAATAACCCAATTCTGCTTTTCATTAGGTCAGTCGATACTAAATAACTGGCCAACACGAATAGCGCACCAAACCACGCATAATCAACAAACAAACCACAGAACGCTAACGCTATCCACGCAAATACGTTTTTGTAGTTGAATACCATATACACCCCTAAAGCCAGTGAGAACATCACGTTTAAGGGTAATGGGCTATGAATAAAGCCCCAATAGAAAGGCTGAGCAAAGCAGCCAAAGACTAATAAAGTTTTCATCAGTCGTTTCTCAACTGACAGATCATTCTTTTCAATGGCAAGTGCAAGGTTATAGCCAAGAACAAACGCAAATAGAGGGAACGCTAACCTGCCGATGATAGTGAATATCTCCGGAGGTGTATAAAGGACTGAGTGCCCATAATGAAAGAAAGCCATAGAAAATAGAGCAATCCATTTAAGCAAGTCTAAATAAGTCCTTGTAAGACCTGTGCTGGGTAAAAACTTGAAACTAGGTAAGTTCTCTACATTCATGCTGCGCTCAATTCCATGCGTGACTGACGTGGTTTGGATTTAATTGTATTAATCATAAAATCAGTAAATATTTTGGCACCGCCGAATGCTGGATGACGCACGCGATCGCACTTGATATTCAGCTCATCCATTAAGTCAGATGAGTAATTGCCTATCGATATGACTTCGCAATCTGAAAATATCGAAAAGAACTCACGGTGAATATGATTAGCAGCTTCAATTTCAGCTAATTTAGGTGCGCGGTTGGACAAAGGATTACCAGGCTCATGCGGATGGAAAGGGAATGCATTCCAAGTCACAACAGTACGAGGGTCAACGTCATGCGCATAAAGGAAGTTATACAAGACACTGGCAGTGAGTTCATTCATGCCCAACTCAGACTTAGTTGCGGCCATATTACTAGTTCGCGCTGCAGGAATTCCTATAACAGCACCTGACTGGAACGGCGCTGAAGCTTTTTTCCCTAGCAACACTCGTTCATCGGTCATAGCAATACCACTAAATTTGCATCCAGCATATCCCGGGCCTTCTGCACACAAAACCAGACTGGCCTTACCTACACGTTCATTAATATAACTTCTGAATTGGTTAAGTCTTACTTGGGGAGCAGAAACATCGATATCGTAAATCGGGTCGTAATCTACCAGAGGATTAAATACATTTTCAAACTTCGGGAAATTCACAAGCATGTCGATTAAATCGTTTATGTCATTTTTTTTCATTCGGCGTCCATGGTAATTGTCTAATTGGTTCGGTTGACTTCAAAGAAACCAAATTAGCACCTTTTCTAATTCTGGCAATTTCAGCATGAATTTCACCGGTGACGGTATTTAACGGCACTTGTAAATATTCCGTTGATTTCATAGCCTCAAGTAATTTAATAGCACGGTCTTTCGTCGAGCAAGGGGTATAGCTTGGGCCCATCCATAACATCGAAATGTCTTTTACGTGTAGGTAGGGTTTATCTGCTGGCGCTTTAGCCAATAGCATAGCTACTGGATAAGGGAATTCACCATGTTCTTTTAGATGAGCGGTATTAATAGCGAACTTGTTATAGCCAATGAATGCTGGTGGCTTCTCAATGCCACGGAAGCGTAGACACATCGAGCCTTTTTCATAAACTGACGATCCTATAGGTGCTACGATTAAAGCGTAGTGTCCATTAGCATTACATGAGCGCACGAAATTTAAACATTGCTCTCGCACATTATCTGCAAGCTTTTCATCCATATGTGGCATAACCCATAGCAACTGAGTAATAGGTACACCGTTAAATTTTATACTTTTAGCATTTTTATAAATTTGACTAGCGACAAACTTCCAGCTGCGCAGATTAAATTTACTGGACCAGTGGTTGAGTTTTGCCAGCGTCCAAACGTAATTGAGTAAGCCAGGAAGGGTAGTATTTCCAATCAGCTTATGAGATTCATTAATTGTCAGATCAAACGACAATTCAATATTAATCACTTTGGATTTAGAGTTTGAATGCTCAGTCTCGCCATGAAAGCCACAGTGAGTTGCATGCTCCAATCCTTTCTCTGGCATGCGCGCTAATCTAAATTTACCATTTTTACGCTTTACTTGAACTGGAATGCCACTGCCGGTGCACATACACAAAGGTCTCTCATCATCGCGTTGATGGCAAGCAGCCAATAGTGCCTGGACGTGAATATTCCTGACATCACGCGCCTTGTCGTATGGGTAATGAGTACCTTTAATTGAAATTGTGTGCATTTTAGTCAGATGACAGATTTGCGATATCAGAAGCATAGATGCTTTCAGTTGGCAAGATAGTGAAATAAAGCATGGGTTTTACGCATGTTTTTTTAATCACTTGGACTATTTAAAGAGTGCATTATTCACTTTGTATTCTTACAACCTGCTAATAAAGGGCTCTTAAATGGACATCGAAGGCAAAGCATTTCTAGACTACCTAGAAGTGAGACAAGTGGACGCATCGTCTCCACTGGTATCAATTATCACCGCACTTATCTCATTACCTGTTAAATACTCAGACATTCTGATTCATGAAGATAGTCCTATCATGCTGCGCATGTCACGTGGATGGGTAGAAGTGCCGCTTGGTGAAATGTTTCGTTCAAAAATTGAAGAGTTCTTTGGGGTCATGGATTCCGATTGGGCTAAGAAATTACTCCCTGAGGAAAGTATTGGTTCTACAGCAGTAAGTAAAAAGCTAAATTTCTCACGTGATATGGAAAGCGCGCGTGTTCGTTGTAACGGGTTTGTACACGGTGACCGCAAACTTGGCATGGCAATCAGACGTATTCCAAAAGAGATCCCTAAATTGGCAGAAATTGGTTTGCCTTTAGCAATTACAGATATCGCACAACGTCCGCGTGGTCTTATCTTGATTACAGGTCCAGTTGGTAATGGTAAATCTACAACACAGGCTGCAATCCTGAATTACATTAATAATCTCAAATGTGGCCATATCGTGACTTTGGAAGATCCACTAGAGTTTATTCATGAGAATACCAAGTCTATTTTCACTCAACGCGAAATTCCAAAACATGCTGCCTCTTTCAAAGAAGGTTTTGAAGAGGCGTTACGCGAGCGTCCTGATGTGATTGCGATTGGTGAGTTACGCAATAAAGACACGGTAGAAACCTGTCTTGAAGGCTCAGATGCCGGCTTATTGATGATTAGTACAATGCATGCAAATAACGCATCAAGTGCTATTGAAAAATTCCTCAATTTTTACTCTGATAATGAAGTAAAACAAAAAGCGGCAAAACTATCGAATTCATTGATTGCTGTGATTAGCCAAACATTAGTCCCGTCAAAAGACGGTACAGGTGCAGAACTTGCCTATGAAATTCTTGTAAACAATCCACAAGTTCAACAGCAGATCGCTCTGATGCAAACCGACAAGATTCGCTCGCTAATGAGCATGGATCCATCGCCAGGTGTTAGACTTAAATCTAATACACTAAATTATTCTTTGGCAGACTTGGTGAAACGTGACAAAGTATCAAAAGTTGAGGCGATGAATTACTCGTATGATCCTATGGACCTTGAAAAGCTAATTAGGTAGTCGTTAGATTTGCGTAATTTTTAAGTAGTGTTAAATTAAATCTGTCACGGCATAACGCCAGACTTTTTTCAACGTAGAAAGGTAGTTAAATGAATAAAAACGAATTAATCGATTCAGTAGCAGAAAAACAACCGCACCTTACCAAGAAAGCTATTGGCGAGGCATTGGAATCAACTTTAGCTTCAATTGGTGACGCATTAAAGAAAGGTGATGAAGTTCAACTCATCGGCTTTGGTACATTTTATGTAGGTAAACGTGAAGCGCGTGATGGCCGTAACCCACGCACAGGCGAAACCATTAAAATCAAAGCAGCAATCACTCCTAAATTCCGTCCAGGCAAAGGTTTGAAAGACAAACTAGCTAAGTAATTAACGGCGTTAAATTAGGTGATACAAAAAGGGGCTTCTTAGATGCCCCTTTTTTACGTGCTAAATTTGCCAAAATCACAATTAAAGATATTCTACATAAGTGTTCGAATCCCGAAGGTCCACCACAAAGCGTGCTTAGCTTATTGGTCAAGCAGAGGTTTTCCAAGCCTATGACACGAGTTCGATTCTCGTAGCACGCTCCAACTTTAACTAGGAAACCAATATGACAGTATTTGATGATTTAGATGGTGATTTACAAGATAAAGGCCAGCAAGAATTTGAAGAGTTGATAAATGGTGTCTCCCCGCATGAAATTGCCAGTATGTCTATCGAAGATGCATTCAAAATCGGATTTGCAAAAGGCGTAGAAGCAAAAGACTAACAAACACCGCCTATAGCTCAATTGGATAGAGCATCAGCTTTCTAAGCCGAGGGTTGGGAGTTCTTAGAATCTCTCTAGGCGGGCCAAACAAAAAAAGACCACTATGTGGTCTTTCGCGTTTTTAACACTTAAAGTTTAAATCACTACTTATTTGAAAGCACGGTCATCAGAGTTAATAACTCTTCACGTGAGCGTCGAGTAGGGCGCTTGCTAGAAAAGAAGTGTCGATTCACCACATAAGTACGTTCATTACCGTAAAGTGCTTGTTGTCTGACTATACCTAAGCCAATAAGCTCACTGAGAGATTTTTCAACAACAACTTTAGAAAGCCCTAAGGCTTCTGTGAGCTGCTTGACGATCACACAGTAATCAAACCAGGCACTTTCCAGCATCGCAAGTATGATGGTCTGTGCTGAGTTTGTCATAGTCACACCTCGTAATTGTTCAAAAACAAATTCTTTATTAGGTGTGTCTTTATTTATTTTTTTCATTGTCTGTTGCATATGATCTAGTTGTTTTTCGCTTGTGTTAATAATAGATAAAATAAAAAAAACAGTAGTACTAAATAACCGTTAATTACCCCTTTTATTAAAATTAGTTAAATATATAAGTAGTGCACTAGGCATTGAATTAAACTATCACTACGTTTTTTTCTAGCTTATACGGTGGGAAAGCTTCTATCAGTGCGTTACCGTACTTAGAGTTAGATAAACGATTGTCTAAGCAATAAATATCTCCTGCGTCAGATTCACGGCGAATGAGGCGCCCGCTCCACTGGGCAAGCTTTCGGCTAGCTGCTGGAAGACTTACTTCATTGAAAGGATTTCGCCCAATAGACTCTAGCCACTCTGAGTAACTTTTACCAATCGGGTCAGAAGGAACATCAAACGGCAATTTCACAATTACCACGCGCAAACACAAATCACCAGGTAGATCTATACCTTCAGCCAAACCGCTAAGCCCGAAAACCGTATTTGGATGACCGCTCTCAATACGTTTTTGATGTTCTGAAATAATGATGTTATTAGACATATCACCCTGCATCATTGTTAACTGCTTAAGATGTGCTGGTAGACCATCCCTAACCTCTGTCATTTGCTTGCGTGAAGTAAACAACACCAACATACCTCCACGCTCAGGATAGATGCTTGGCAACAATTTTATAACTTCGTTAGTGTGGCCAACAACATCTTTTGGACTAAAAGCCATTTTAGGCAAAACTAGTCTACCTTGCGTTTGGTAATCGAACGGTGATGGCAGTGCTATGGTGCGTACACGTTCTGGAATCATTGCCAAGCCAGTTTGGTACAGGAATAAATCAAAACGGCCTAGCGCGGTCAAAGTGGCAGAGGTAAGCACTACACCTAAGGCCTTATCCCAGAAGGAGTGTTTTAATGCTAAACCAGCTGATACAGGTGAGGCTGAGATTAAATAATCTAAATCCTTCCCATATGCAACCAGCTCTACCCATTTAGCGATTGGTGGCTGGCCTTCAATAGTTTCTTTGCACATCAAACGCCATGTGTCTTGCACAGACGTTGCACGTTCTAAATATAGGGATGTATCAGTTAGTTCTTTTTCCAGCTTGGCATTGCTTTCGCCTTCAGTAATAGCACTTTCGATTTCTTGTAGATATTCGGATAACTTTTCGACAAGCACATCACTTGCATTAATAATATTTTTGCCTATCGATACAAAACCATCTGGCAAATTACCAAAAGGGAAACGCAGAACATCACCTTTCTCTTTGAGAGAGGCTATTTGCTCAAGTCCAGTCGTTAAATCATTCACATAATCAAATAAAGTCTCAGCGCTTTTATGAATTTGATGGCTTACGCTACCTTCAGCTGATTTAGCATGCTCATTCGACATTTTCTCAAGTGCGCGCAATACATTATGAGATGCGTAATTAGAGGCGAATGCAGACAGTGTTTTCTCTGGTAGATGGTGCGCTTCATCAATCACGTAATAAGTATCTTCCGGGGCAGGTAAAATCACGCCGCCGCCGAGGCTTAAATCAGAAAGCAGTAAATCGTGGTTTGATACTACTACATCAACTTTATCTAACCTTGCACGTGCTAAAAAGAAAGGGCATTGTTTCACTTTGCTGCAACGGTTGCCTAAGCAGCCACTGGCATCAGTTGAAATATCCGACCATAAAGCGTCATCGGTTTTTACACTATCACGCTCGCCGTCCCAAGTCTTTTTGTTGAAACTTTCGTGGAACTTGATAATTTGCGTATCGCGTTCATCTGAGCCCCGACCGTTAGATTCAGCAATCAATGACATCTGATTAGCGCCGCCGGCTTCTTTCTCAAGCTTAAGTGGGCACACATAACGTGTACGTCCTTTGGCGATCATGTAACTAATGCCGCCTTCAAAACACTCACTCAATCGTGGTAGCTCGTTCTCGCACAGCTGCTGCTGTAATTTGACGGTAGCACTTGATACAACGACTTTTTTACCTTTACGTCTAGCAACTAAAATACTAGGTAACAGGTAGCCTTGTGATTTGCCGGTGCCCGTTGGCGCCTCGATGCTAATAATATTTTGAAATTCACTAGGTTTTTCAGCATCAAAGACTTCTGCGTTCCAAAAAGTCTTTGCAACTGCTGTGATCATGATTTTCTGTGATGGTCTGTCGCGATAGCCAGTTAATTTGGCTTTAATCTTATCTGTAATCTGGTCAATCTCTTCCTTAACGGTTATTGCTGTAGTCATTGAGATTCACTTCCCTAATGAAGCTGGTCACCAATAGCTGTTCGCCTTCGTGCTCAACGACGACAAAATGCCAGCGGGTCTTACTGCAGTAGTAATGACGCGCAAGGGTTCCATACTTTTGTAAATTGTATTCAACCATGTCTTCAGTCATTGGCGACTGTGTAAGGGTAGGTTGACGTAAGGTCTCTAGGAAATAATCCCACAAGTGTTCCGGGCTATTCGATTTAGAACGTTGCACAAAACGATTGTAGGCATGCGCTGTAATAGCTACTTTGCCGATATTGCCGGCATCGATGCGATGCATGATTTTTTCACTAGAGATATGGGTGTGAATATTTTTCTCAGGAATAACTGGGTTGATCCATTTGATGTCATCAGAAATAATAATCTTGGCACTCAAAAAGCGTGCAATCAGTGATGGCATTAAGCTGCACATCACACGATAACAAGCCAAAGGTAAATTGGTCCCTTTAATGTACTTTAAGGACTTAGCCTCAAACAACATCTTGTCGCGCATTGGTTTAGAGAGCATGTTGATCAACATGATTTCTTTAATGGCCTTTGATGTTGCTGTGATTTGCACGCTATCGCCTTTACGGCCATGGGAGAGCACCTCAATACCGGCAAGCAGGTATTCGAGTGCTTTGACTTCAGCGATTGCTTTAAGATGGGTTTGTGGAAACTTCATCTCATTCGCAGTAAGCTTAATCTTCACCATCCCCATGTGATTTTTGAACGCTAGGTAGTAAACGTTGAATTCATCAACGCTACTGCCAGGGCGGGCGGCCAATCTCAAAGGTGCAATTTTAGAGTCTTCCAAGATAATTCCTGAGCAAAAATATTTATTGTAATCTAATAGTTACCTATTAAGATTCAACAGCCTCAGGTTCAGGCGTATCTAATTGCGCTAGGATGCTAGCATCAGAAGCTTCGGTAGATCCTGCTGTGATACCTAAGTCAGCATTTTCTTGATCAAGCAATTGACGCATACTATCTACGCTAGTTTCTGCTGCAGGCGCCGTTTCATCTGATACTTCAGGAAAGAACTCTTCTAGCACGCTATTGATTTCATCTGGTGAGTCTTCAAACATGCCGTTCGCAATACCTTGGCGCGCCATTTCTTCAAATGCATCACGTGAGATACCAGCATCTTCCCATTCTTGTTGAAATTCACGTGCGTGCTTCACTGCTTTAGGCATGGTGTAACCAGTTCGTAGCACTAAATCTAAGTAGAAGAAAGTGGTGCCCATTGATTGGGCTGTTGATTTGCCGCGCATGACCAACTCAAGTGGCAAGCCTGCTAATTTACCGTTTGCCAGGCCATAGAAATAATTGAGCTTGGCTTGTAGTGTTTTAAGGCTGTTCCAACCTGCAGTGCGGTACATGAAGCTACCTAATTCATCATCTTGGCCTTCAATTTGAAGATTGAGACGTGTATAAGGTTTGCAGTGATATTGTTCACCTACAGCGCAATTAGATGGATTACAAGGAACTGTGGTGACTTCACCAGTCGCACTGTCATGACGGCGGGCTTCTTTACCATTACCTTTGCATAATGGACGGCCATTTTTCTCAAAACACGTATGTTCAGCACGTAAGTTTAAATTAGGATCGTTAAACAACATCTTTACTGGAATAGAGCGCAACTTAGTGTTGAGCAAATCCATGTTGTCTAATGACGGATCACCAGGCTCTTTTCCAGCATTTTTAGCCAACGTATCACGGCGTAATTTTTCATCCAATGGATGTTTGATCCATTTACGTTGAACTTGGAACTGGGTAGTAATGGTGATTTGGTCGTCTTTAACCGGTAGACGTTTACCGTTTTTTTCTACTACATTACCAATGCTAATGCGGCCCAATAATGGGGGAGTGATTGATAAACCGAGAATGCCGAATGTGGACATTATTATTTTCCTTTAGGTTATGCAGGTTGACATCCAACCCACTTAAATGCAGATTACAAGACATTTTGAATCGCGCAACTCTAGCCATGATTTAAGCGGATGCTTTCAAATCAGCTAATAATTCAAGTTGCATTTCTTCAACTGAGAGCATTACATTGTCAAGTGTTTGCAGTACATCTAGGCCACTTGCTAGCCTTTGTTTGTATCCTTTTGGGAAATTGATTTCTGTTGGAATATTTAAGAGTGGTCCTACTACTGCAGCCGCGATATCGACACCAGTCTGTCCACCAGACTTCAATTCCTTGATTGGGAGGTGCATATGCACCAGGCTAAGTACGTCATGCACCCAGAGATTCACACGGCGTTGGGTAATATGTTTGGTACTTAAGGTGTATAGGCTGTTGCCCGCCAGATTCAAGATACGAGATTCTTTTTTCTCAAGCGCCTTATATAGCTGCCGAGCTGAGGTCAGAGCTTGCTGACTAAGAGGTAATGCAAGGTAGTACTCACCAGCCACTTTTTTAGTGAAGCGCTCACCATTAGTTGTAAAATCAATCGCACATGCAACAGTAAGATCGCTTTTATTGGCATTGAACTGGGTACGCTCCATATAGCTACCAGATGCCATTTCGTTAATAGTTAAGTTTTTCATTTGTTGTATCCTTTTAAATCAGGATCCCAAGAAGGAATATTCGCCACGGCTTTCTTGATAAAGCCATGGCATTTATCAATATTGCCTGAAATAGTTCCGAGCATTTCCGGAGTAAGCTTTTGGAACAAATCAGTAAATTTCTTGAATAGGCTTTGATTAAACCAAAGTTCACATTCATGCTTATGAATTCGGTCGCGCAGCCTGGTTGCATCATTTACTAAGCCATTCAGTTCTTTCCGAATATGTTTAGGTAATGTAGTAATGATTTTTTTGTAAATTGCAGAATCGTAATAGACCGCTTTTTGCCCGATAGCGTACTGAAGAATATACGAAGGATTAACTAGTACCATCGGCGGCAACTCAGTAACGTATGGCGCGCAGTAATATCCAAAGCTCGTTTGGTCTTCACTATTTTTACGAGAATTACACAGAGAGCAGATAAAACGCCAGCGCATCCATTCTGTAGGCGTTAGCCCATTGGTAGAATCATCAGCGTAGCAAGCTTCAAGTACATCCTCATAGGTCATAGCACCTTTAGCCTTGTTAGCCCGGGTACTAACTACGATGACATTACCCAGCGTATATCCAGTTCCATTCGAGACTCTTTCTATGCTCCAATCACTATCTAAACCAGTACTGTGCGTTAAAGGTATCAGCGTAATAGGGCAGATATCGACATCAATTTTTGCGATGACTTCAGGTGTAATTGTCTCGTCAAATAAACGATTACGCTTCAAGGCGCCATATCTAATCTGTAACCATTTTAAATAATAGCGGTCTGCTCTCACGGCCTTCAGACGTGTCTTTGCAGTCTCATACCCTTCAACAAATGAAGGGTAGTTACTTGCGTCGTTCGGCATGCCCTGTTTCGCCGCGAAATAATCCCAGCCTAGGTCGAATAAATCCTTAGTTAGACTAGAATTAACTTTTTGGATTAAGCATTGATTTTCCATTATCGAAAGTACGCCCATGTTGGCCAATCAAGCTCTTCAATCTTACCTTCAGGTTGATAGCCAGTACGTACATCAGGATTAGCGCGATACTCTCTAACACGTCTTAATGCGTCCCGATATTGCAATGCACCCGAAGCCAACATTTCTTTAGAAGCAATATACAAACCGATAGAGTAGGGGGCTTTTTTCTCGACCGCTAAAAATACGAACTGTTTGGTTTCCCCTGTCACTTGATGTCGACCGTCAGTGTAGATATATGCTTGCATATCATAAGAGAATTTAGCGCATGATTTTACAAAGGCTTTAGGGCTAGCATCATCAGTGCTTTTAATATCAAGGGTTGCATATTTTGATTCACTATCCGCACGTCCGCGCATCCAAATTTCAGTTTCAGGGTCTTGCCAAAAATATGAGACCTCATTTTTACCTGCTTTGAGTAATTGCATGGCATCGTCGTGATACGCAACGTTTTCTGCGATACCGTTGATTGTTTCCATGTCATCATCAGTGATAATGAACTTGCCTGCATTGGCTTGTAAAAATTCTGCTTTAGCTTGTTTACCGGCTGTCGTGCGACCATCGTATACAGGCGATACAACATACTCATCTTTAAAGCGCAATGGCTCTAGGATTGCGGCGTGAATAGCGCTACCAAGATTAAAATGCGGCTTATCTTCTCTAGGTGTATTTTTGTTATGTAAATAATGTGCCATAGAACGTAACGCAGGCTTCAAAGATGAATTTGATTCGTAACCATCAGTTGCAAAATAATCATCTGAACTCATACCTTCAATGCGTTGGTTTTTCAAAGTGATAATTGAACTAGGTAATGCTTGAGTTATTATTCTAGGCGGGCTTACGCTCTCAAAGAATGTGTTGTCTATTGCTTGTACCATAATATTTTCCTTTAATTAATTAACCTACAGTTACAAGATACAACAAAATTATTTTTACGCAAATTTAGCTAATAAATAGCAAAAACATGGGCTATTCTTTATCACTTTCTGTTTCTATATGACGATAATAATCAGGGATGGAAACCTCAAAATTATTATTGCTAACTGCAACCGGTGCCGCGAGTCTTAGTTTTTGTATTTCATGGCTAAGTTCGTCTGTTTCTAATCGACGTGCAATTAAGAGCGCGAGGCTACATGCCTCAGTCAGTGCCTCCAACCAGGCTGTTACCTCAGCTAAAAATCAATATGAAATGATCAAGCGCATATGTATGGCCGGTAAAAACGACACCGGCTATCTGCGAATGTCCGTGATAGACAGGTTTGGTACCGTGATTTTTGATACGGATGGCAATAACGCCATCATGGATGAGTCACTGACTGGTTCATTACAAGCAATTTTTGATAAAGCAAAGAAAGATGAGCCGGTAATACTGAAACGTTCATTGCTAGACATATTCTCAGGTCCTAGTGCGGTTGCAGTAGTGATGGTCCCAATATTTGAGAACTCTCTACCTACATTGATGTTGTGCGCTATTGGTAAGGCCAACCATTATGTTGATAAACAACATATCGATTTACTTAAAGAGTTTGTAGGGGATATAGAGTTTGGCATCAAGGCCTTTGCACTCGAAAAACACAAAGAAGCCTCAATCAAACGAATCAATGTCATAGGCAAGCTATTCGACGACAGCAAAGACGGTATCGCGGTAACTGATATCAATGGCTTTATCATCGAAGCCAACAAGTCCTATTGCGACATGAATAAAATCAGTGCAAATCAAATAAGAAATAAAATTATTGGCGAATTCAATAGCACTGAAAAACGTTCAATAATCCAAACTAAGCTGAAAATTGATTCAGAATGGAATGGTGAAAGGATCCTGACAAATAAAGATGGCAAAACTTACCTTTCTAGCGTGCGCATTACACCTATCAAACACCATGAAAGTGAAACTCAATTACTAGTAATGATGATTGATCAGTCGCAGCAGCTTGAGATGAAGAATGAAGTCAATTACCTATCTAACCACGACCAATTAACTGGTCTACCTAATAAAAAGAACTTCCAGCTCAAAGTCCAAGAGCTTTTATCATCGATTCGTGATGATTCACAAAAAATAGCATTCTTTTATGTGGCGGTGAATGAATTTAACTATATGACTGATGCGGTCTGGGATAAAAATTCTGAAGACGTTATCAAGTTATTATCGACTCGGCTAGTAGGGCATCTAACACCAAACACTATTATCGGTAGGGTAGGTAACAGCGACTTTTTAATTGCCACTAAGGTAGACAACGCAATACACGCTAAAACTATCGCAGATAATCTTCTGCAGTCAATATCCATCGGTTGCACCTTTGACGACCTAGATATTGAGCTATCACCTATCATTGGTGTGAGTATCTACCCTGAGAATGGTAAAACAGTCATAGAGCTTGCAAGCTCATCACAGCGCGCCATTAAGAGCTTAGGTAATAATAGAACCAAACGCATCAAATTTGCTGAGAAAGAAATAGCAAAAACAAGCACCAAAGAACAAATCAAGTTCGAAAATGATTTGAAAAAGAGTATTATTCGCAGCGAGCTGGAGCTTTATTACCAGCCTCAAGTCCATCTCAAAAACAGCAATGTAATAGGCTATGAGGCATTAATACGCTGGAATAACCCTACATTAGGCATCATCTATCCTGACAGCTTTATAGGCATCGCTGAGACAAACGGTTTCATTGTCGAAATGGGACATTGGGTAATTCAGGAAGCATGCAGGCAAATAGTTGTATGGAAGCAAACCAAGAAAAACAGATTTAAGGTTGCGGTCAATGTAAGTCCAATCCAGTTCTTTGATGAACACTTGGTAGATGTGATTAAAAAGTCCATTAAAGACTACAACATCGAGCCTGGTGAGCTTGAGCTGGAGATTACTGAGTCTGCCATTATGGAAGATGAAGCTCATGCCATTAAAATACTCGGGGAAATTAAGGACCTTGGCGTCATCTTATCAATTGACGATTTCGGCGTTGGCCACTCATCACTCGCATATCTTAAAAAACTACCTGTTCATAAAGTAAAGATAGATCGTTCATTTGTGACTGATTTACCTTATGACAAACACAGCGCAACTATTGTTAAGGCAATCCTAAGCATTGCTGACGCTTTGAATATGAGTGTAGTAGCTGAAGGTATAGAAAATACTGAGCAAGAGAAATTCATGCGCCAGCATCATTGCTTACACGGGCAGGGCATGCTCTACGGGATGCCTGTAAAAGCCACAGACGCTATTCACTAAGCATTCATAAGTCCAATGAAATACAGATATCTAGTAGCATTTGTAATAATCGCTTTTAGCCAATGTATCCATGCAAGGTCCACAACTGACAAAATTGTAAATACTGCAGCTGCAGCACGACTGGTTGGCAATATCGTGTGGAGCCAAATGTACAATGAGTGCAAGGAACCAAGCGCCGACATTTGGGATGTTGAAGAAAAAGAACGTAACTCAATCCAGTGTATAACGATATTCAAACAAGCTGGCCAGCATGACGACCTTAACAACTTCAAGAAATACGATAGGGAAGCCTCTTCCAATTTATATAAACTAAAAAAGAACTTGAAAATAGAACGTGTAGCTACTGGAGGACCACCAGAGCCTCCAGATGGATGCGAGGCACATCATATCGTTCCACACAAGGAATCTAGAGATTGGGCTAAACCTTTTGCTGACAGAGCAAGAGACGTGTTAAATATATGCAAAATTGATATTAACTCAGCAGAAAACGGCGTATATCTACCTGGTAGAAAGTCACCAAAAGGCGATAATCCAGAATGTGAAGGTGTTTACCATCCAACTTTACACACTGAAGATTACTATGAGAAGCTAGCTAATTACTTAGAAGAAGAAAACAATTCAAATGGCTGTGATGGCGTTAAAAAAGCGCTAGCCGATATAAAACAAATTTTGAAAACACCATTATGAAGCTATACACGATAAATCATAAATCAGGATTTAGGACTGCTGCTACTGCTCTTCCAAGGTCAGAAAAGCATCATATTTTTACCACCTGTTGGCAAAATAAAAAATACGAAGAAGCTCTAAATAATTTCCCAGATCAATGGATATGGCTGGATGGAGAACAAAAAAGTGAACAAGTTGGAGATATTATAGGCACCACTTTTTCTGGGATGGTATTTTCAGAAAGAGCTTTTTCAATCATTACAAACTTATTCCCCGAAGAGGTAAAGCTTCATCATAGGTTCACTATTGATAAAACTATCTTATATTGGATATACCCTCACAAAATAGAGTATGGCAATATCAAAAAAACAAAACTTAATCTGTTTTCTTCATCACCCATGAATACAAAATATGCCTCACAAAAATTTGTTGATGTGTGTATTAAAAATAATTTAAGTGGTAGAGACTTCGTTGAAGTTCAAACATTTAAAAAGAACTAATCGCTGATTACGGAATTAACTTAAATAACAATCCCTATTGAAAGCTGTTAAATGGATTTATATAAAATAATGACCACACAAGGTCATAGACGTGCAGGTACGGTTTACCCAGAGACTATAGAAGAAAAGAAATTCAATAGAATTTCAATATATAAATCTAAAGATGAAGCTCTAGCAACATTTCCGAAAAACTGGCAATGGTACTGGGATGAAAATTATTATGCTCCAATATTTGATGTAAACCTCTGCGTAACCAATGCACTCATATTTTCAGAAAAAGCCTACGATTCAATTAAAAATCAATTTCCTTTTGAAACTGAATTTTCCCATGCATTAACGATAGAAGACGTTAAATACTATTGGGTATTACCTAAAATTATTAATGATAATGAGATTGATACGGTTACACTAAACTACTTTAAAACAGTAGCCTCGGATACTATTAATTTCTCAAAAAAATTCATTGATGTTTGGGAAAGTTATAACTATTCATCAGGTGGCTTTATAAATGCTTTAGAGAAACCAAAACCAGGTAATAGACAAAAAGTGATAAGTGTGTCCGCATCAAGAAGCCACTTAAAAAGATTAATAGCTCATAAGGGTTTATCAGAGAAAGAAATGAACCCAGAGAACGCTACACTAACAATGTTCGAGTTCTTTGAAAAATATCAGGCAAAAGATATTAAGTACGACTCAGATAATATTATGATATTTCAATGGGGTCCGATGAGCTATAAAAATAAAGAAGTTTTTTTATTTAATACTGCCAGACAATTTACTCAATACGATATTGATGAAGACGGTGATCTCTATCCGATGAATAGTCAAATTGAAATTACATATATGTTTCCAATTAGCGACAAATTAAAAACTATTGGAAGTGGTAATATATTTTGCAATGGTAGAAATGAACTAATTAAATTCTCAAAATCAGTCCTAAGCACTGAAGCATTTAAAGCGTTAAAACATCGTACTGATTTCTCACACCAATTTTTAGATCATAACTATATTTACTAACCCAGTCTCTATTAAATTAAGACATCCATCTATATCTTGATGAATGTCTGCTGCAGTAAACCTCAAAACTCTCCAACCATGAGTGACTAGTAAGTTTTGGCGTCTACGGTCGCGTTTGAAATCCTCTAGATACTTAGCGTGGTATTGCCAACCATCCATTTCAATGGCTAAACGCTCATTCAAGAAGGCAATATCAATTCTGAATTTTCTGCCTGGTATTTGTGCTGGATACTCAGTAACGGCATGAGGCCATCTCTTCTGTACAGCCTCCCATAAAATTGATTGTGGATCACTGCCACTTCTAACAGGCTTGATGCTTGGTTTCTTTAATGGAGTAATAGAGACAATTTTCCACGCACCTTTTCCCAAAGCTTTAATTGATTTAATGCGCGCCATTATCTTCGACCGCCAGTTTTCTTTTTCTCTCGATAACGGATCATGCGGTCAATCTCACGCATTTTGTAATACTGCAGCACAGACAATGATTCGTCTAAATTGCCTTTTTCCTGATCACAAAACGCCGAGCCATAGGTGGATACTTTCTGCTTAACATCCTTTAGAAAGTCCTTTTCCCAACCAGTGGTGCGTTTACCAGCGCCATTAAGCTGCAGTCGAGCCAGCTTATTGATGAGCTTACGTGTTTTAGGATCTGTGGCTTTAGGTCTTGCCATATACATTCAATTGTTATTTTGACAAACATAGCATCTACTATTTTTTTGTTTACGCAACTTTAGAGCAAAGTTTAATAATTACTTCACACTCAGCCTGTGACTTTCCCATCCACCAGCAATATATTTTCTGCCTAGATTCATTGCAAGATAACCGGTCCGGTCGTGCGCATTTTTCGATTAAACCGGCAGGCAACAAATCATTCAATAAATCAGGTAAGCCTGTTACGAGCCACAAAGGAACATATTTAGGCTGAGATATTACGCAGGCAAAGATTGTGGCGCCAACGAGTGGGAGTACATACGCCTGAGTGTCAGTCCTGAAAGCTACAATGCAATTCATAAAATATCCTTAGTAAGTTGTACTTAGATATACTTAGAAACTGCAAAAACAACAACCAGTCAAATAATTTAGTTTTTGAGCTTATGACTATTGACATATTCTAAATATTTATTGATACTTACATAGTGGTAGCTCGCCACATTAAAAAAAGACGCATTTCAGACCTAAAAGTATCAAATCAGCGACTGTCTGTCATTAGACAAGTCCGCATAGCAATTACCAAACCCTAGTATTATCCCAATTTTATGTATTGTCTTTAGCGACAGTGCATCCGCTTTTCTTGTCCTCTGGGCAGAAAATATGACCTTTCGCGTCATGTATATCAAAACGTAGGCTAGTCCTATCAAGACCTTTCAATCACCCACATGGGACTATCCCATTGGGATGGCTCCGTGACTACTCAGGAGACATAAAATGTTGGAATTTCTACAAGCCAGAATTCATCTTGCTAGAGCAAGGATTTGTAAGCCTTTCGATCCTAAACTTGCTAACGAACATATGATTAATTCATATACGGATGCATTTTTAGTTGGTAATCAAAACCCCGATATGGAACCAGGTGCGCTAGCTCTTGATGAGCCAAGTGTATTGGATAGTTTTCATGAAGGTGTTGGCAACAACTGTTGGTGGGAACATCAAATAAGTTTAGATTACAAAGAAGTAGATTATTTATAAATCAATCTTGCAATTAAACCTATAGGGTCTATCCCTATGGGGTGACTCTTTTTTTAGGAGTCATCATGGAAGGATTATTGGTTAAAAATTTCGTTAAGTTCTTAGAAGGATCTAGCGATGAGGTTATGTCTGCAAGACGTGAATTATGCGTTCAACAGTTAACCAACCCAAATATCAAAAATGCAGAAACAATTAAAGACATTCATTTATGTATTCGTTTAATCGATGAAGAAATCAGTGCTCGTCTTGAGGTTTTTGGGACTTATCAGAAACAGCTCTAAGCTGGCCTCTCGGGGATAATTTCTGGTTAACCGCTTCAACCTCTTTTTGTAAATCGTTTTGGTCAAAAACAGTGAATAGGGCGTGGGATATCTGGTTTTCCAGATTATCCCGCTGTCCATCAATTACTTTCAAATCCACTTTGTTACTCATGACGCATTCCTTAATTGATTAGTGTCTTCAGCATAACAAACAATTCACTTCATGCAAGTTTAGCTTCATTTGTAATAAATACAAACGAATCTGAATTTCTTGTCAGTGATGACAGAAACCGGTGCATATTCATGCGCATTTCAAAAAGCAATTAGGCGGTTCTCGCCAAATAACCAACCAACTATCAACCATCAAAATCGAGAAAGGATAATGTATGGATACTACTAAATTCAAAGCAGTTTATGATCAAGTACGAACTCTGTCATTGTCAAATTTTCTTGATAATGAATTGAGTGTAAAAGGCAAACCGATGTCAGGGACTACTCGTTATTCAGAGTGCCCTTGGTGCGGAGACTCCGACAAGTCTAGTAATAAACTTGCGGTGTTAGAAGGTGATGCAAAGTGTAAGTGCCATAAATGCGGTGAAACTGGAGATATTGTCGCTGTAGCGATGATTTTCTGGGGAACTAGCAATTGGGAAACTGCACTTCGTTTAACTGGCCAATCAAATGACACATCAGTAAGCCGTTTACCAATTAAACATCGTTTAGTTGAAGCTGATGATGATATTAAAAAGAGAGAAGCAGAGCGTGCGCAATATCTACGCGAAGCTTTAATCAAAATTCATGCAGCTGCACAGTCTTGTAAAGACGAACAAGCTTGTATGGATTACCTTCATGTAGAACGTAGCTTGCCTATAGACGTAATCAAAGAAGCTCAACGCCGTAATATGTTGTGTTTCCTGCCTGCGGATCCAGTGAAAGCTAAACAGTTGTTATTAGAGCACGTGGGCGAAAGCCTGCTTAAGTCTAGTGGCCTCTGGAAAGAAGGTGCAAAAGCCTCTGCAATATTTTATCGCCCAATAATGTTTATCATGCCAGGATTTCAAGCTGCTGAGTTTCGGATTATCGGTCAACCCGAAAATGAAGAAATGAAGAAGAGCATCCGTTACGGCAAAAACATTAAATTACCTTATGTGTGGCGTGTTGAGCAATCATCACGTGCCATGGTAGTTGAGGGCTTTATTGACATGTTGTCAGCTGTCGCTCTTGGTTATACAGGTCACGTAATAGGTATGCCTGGCACCAATAGTTGGAGTCCTGAATGGTTTATTTCAATAGAGAAAAAGCTAGAAGTTAAAAAGTGGTTTTTAGCACTTGATAACGATAGTGACGAACTCGATGAAATCGTCGATGGCAAGGTCGTGGGTAAGATTAAAAATCCCGGCCAGACATGGGCAACAAAACTACAGGAAGAACTCAACAAACTAAATATGTGTAATCAACTTAAATCCCCTCCGTCACATCATGACATTAATGATGTACTAAGGGAAAGATTAGCCGCATAGGATATCAGCCCGCAAGGGTTGGTATCTTTTTTAGTTTATACAGGAGACAAATATGTCAGAACGCATGCAAACCCTGCATAACATGCAGGCAATGAAGTTGAGTGGATACCGTAAACATATGACTAAATCTCTTAAAATCATGAGAATTACTCATGATTTCGAGCGTGAAGTAATGCAAGACCAGGCTGCATCGGTTTTTCTTACTGCTAACGCGCGTTTACTCTCAAAAGCTCAAACTCTAAATTAAACATCTGCTAACCAATTCATTAAAGTAGGGCTTAGGCCTCTTTGATGGGTTGGCGTGGATTTATTTCAAAAACGCCGTTATCGGCATTGTTAGGAGAAAAAAATGAATCAACCAATTTTGCATCAAACTGCGCCACGTGCAGCAGCTGTTCCAAAACCGTATTTGGTCAATCTATATGCTTTTGTGACAGCGATTGTTAAAGCAGATACTTTGGAAAATGCAGCAAAGATTGTGATTAACAGTAATTATTCATGGGATTTAACTTGCGACTGTTACTCAGTCGCTTGGTCTGTGAACGATTGTATGACTGTCGATACAACCACTCAAGATGCACCAACTGAAGAAGATGTATTCGAATATGCAAACCTTATTGAGCCAAATGGCTTTAGTTTGACTGAGGCACAGCAATTACGAGTATATGAAGTCAGCTTCTATCTCAATATTGAAGTAGAAGTCGATGACGCAATTGGCGGTGCTGATGCGATTACCAAAGCAGATTGTGCAGATATCAATGGCGAGCTTAAAGCAGATTTTCCTATTGATTGGTATGTTTCAAATGCTGTTCAATCAAGCCTCATCGACTCAAGGGGATAGTTATGTGCAGCGAATCTGAAGCAGGGATCAATTCATTTGATTATTTCCAAGAAAAATACAGACGGGAAAAGCAACAATTCCTGGATGAGCTTGATAAAACACCACCCATAGATTGTGATTTTAAGGTGGGAGATGTAGTGACGTTCACTAATGACTATGGCATTTCTTTTGAAGGTAAATCTGTAATAGGGTTTTCGAAAAAAGAAAATATGTTCAATGGCAGATTCATTCATTGGGATAACGAAGCTTATTGGTTTCCTGCGCATCCAGATCAACTTAAAAAAGAAGATTCGAGTGCTAATCAGCAAACTGATACCAACACACAGCATTAATAAACTGACCACACCTTCCGAGGTGTGGTTTTTTACGTCCAGAGTTGCGTGATTTAACTTCTTTGCTAAATTGTATTCATAGCGGGACAAGTCGTCTTGCAATAACCAAAGGAAAATAAATGAGCATAGTTCAAACCCTCACTCTCTACTATCAAGACAACAATAGCGATAAGGTATATATCGCTAATTTAATGCAAGATGCCAACGGGCAATATCAGGTTATTTGTCATTATGGCCGCCGAGGCTCATCACTCAGCCAAGCAATAAAAACACCTAAACCAGTTGACTTTCAAACAGCACAAAAGGCATTCAATAAAACAGTTAACGAAAAACGTAACAAAGGCTACTCTGAAGGCGCAAATGCTAATGGGGTAGTATCAAACCCTAACCAAGACAATTTATCTGGCCTAATGCCTCAATTGTTGAATTCTATCGATGCTAACGAAGTGCTTGGGTTAATCAATGACGATAGATATATGGCGCAAGAGAAATTCGATGGTGAGCGTCGAATGGTGCGTAAAACAATAGATGAAGTTATTGGATCAAACAAACGCGGTTTAATCACTAATCTAGCCAAATCCATAGATGAATCGTTACGTGTGTTAGCTACTGATAGCCTAGAACTGGATGGTGAAGCAATTGGCGACCATTACTATGTGTTTGACCTTCTTAAATACGATTCCACCACCATCACATCAACCAGCGCACTAAAGCGCTACCAACAGCTTAAAACGCTTATTCCTGACGGCGAGTTTATTCATGTAGTGCATACAGCTTTTACCTCTGCTGAAAAGCTGGCGCTTTATAACAAGATCATGGATGAAGGCGGCGAGGGCATTGTTTTCAAGCTCAAAAATTCTGTCTACAAACATGGGCGACCTAATAGCGGTGGCGACCAGCTCAAGTATAAATTTGTTGAAACATGCTCTTGCATAGTAACGGCATTCCACAGCACAAAACGTAGTGTCGCAATCTCTTTGTATAAGGATGGCGTGCTAACAGATGTGGGTAATGTCACTATTCCACCTAATAAAGATATGCCACTCCAAGATTCAATTATTGAAGTACGTTATTTATACGCATTTCAAGAAGGCTCTCTAATTCAGCCGGTCTATCTTGGTGAGCGCAACGACATAATTGCATCCGAGTGTGATGTTTCCCAGCTCAAATACAAACAAGAACTTAAAGCAGCCTAACCTAACTGGATAGCGCATCGAAAGGTGCGCTATTAATTATGAACGACGAAATTAAAACACTAAGCCTTGTGAAAATGTTTGAGGAAACACAATCAATCAAATCGCAGCTTCCCATACTGATAGATGACTTTGAGATTGCTGAATTATTTGTCACTTGCCCGCAATGCAACAGCACAATCAAGCAAGAGTTCATTCATGGCTATGCAAATAAGCCGTTGGCAAATATAGCGTCATTTCATGCGGTGTCAGTATGCCACGGTTGCAAACATATTACTGAGAGCGTCACACGCATTAAGAAAACTGGGAAACACACAGTCCGCTACGAAAAGTTAAGTCAAACTGGTAAATGGTTAAGTTCGGAACTCAGCCTACGTGATGACCACTGGTTTATTGCTTTATTAAAACGTATTTTTCAGATTCGATAATGACCTTGCCCCTATTCAATGAAATACTGAACGCTTACAGTGAGTCTGAAGCGCCAATCAGTAACGAAACCTTGTATCGCAAAGTTACGCAGTCGTTGTCGCTGCAGGACGATATACTCAACGAGAAAACACCTATTGGCAAAAGCGGCATTGGCTACAATGTATTTAAACGCCGGGTGCGCTGGTTTCAGCAATCTTTAAAACAAGCTGGTATCTTAGAGCGTATCGAAGGTAAACGTGGCGAGTGGTGTCTTAAAAAGACCAAGAAAGATGAACTCGATAAAATATTACCTACAATTTCAGTGGTAGGATTTTCAACAAAACTAGGTGTGGCTATCATTGGCTATGCTGAGTCCGTCTTTGCCAATCTCAATGAGCCTATTTATCTCGCTGTAGTATCACCCCCGTATCCTCTGACCAACCCTAGAAAATACGGAAATGTTAAAGAGTCTGAATATGTTCAATGGCTAACGGATACCATGGCGCCGGTTATTAAAAACCTAGCTCCGGGTGCCAGTATATGCCTTAACCTGGGTCAAGATGTCTTTCTAAAAGGAACTCCGGCGCGCTCCATGTATATTGAGCGTTTAATACTGGCATTGCACGATAGATTCGGTCTAGCCTTGATGGATAGAGCCATATGGTGGAACGGTAGCAAACCACCAGGCCCGATAGCATGGGCAAGTAAAAAACGAGTTCACCTCAATGTAGCATATGAACCGATTATATGGATGACAAATGATCCAATGAAAGTATTTTCCAATAACCAACGGATATTACTGCCGCACAGTGAAAAACACTTAGATTTTGTACGGAATGGTGGCGCAAAGAAAGCTGCTATCAAATCAGACGGTGCCTATCGTTTGAAAGAGGGTAGTTATAGCAAGGTAACAGAAGGAAAAATTCAAAGAAACGTTATCAGCATGGGTCATTCATGCAGTATTAACCGAGCTTATAGAAAGGCTGCAATTGAGCAGGGCTATGTTCCACACGGTGCAACCATGCCTTACAAATTAGCCAAAATGTTAATTGAATTTTTAACTGCGCCTGGTCAATTAGTTGTCGATTTTATGGCGGGATCGATCACTACTGGCTATGCCGCCGAAATATCTGGTAGACCATGGGTTTGTGTAGATCCAGTAGTGGATTATGTGATGGGTGGCGCAAGTAAATTTGAAAATTTCGAAGGATTCAGTCGTAATTATTATTAGAGGATTGATATGAATTTTGTAGAACGTATTGAGGATATGAGCATGCGTGGCAGACTACGCCTAATCAAACAGGAAGATGGCGATATCATCATTGCAGTGCAATCCATGGAAGATGGTTTATTGCAAAATGGTGACTCCGTAGAATTCTGCTCTGGAGCTGCAGGCGGTGGTAGAAGTCCCAATACGATGAAAGCGCTGAATGCCTTGATGAAAGCGATGCGCCTAGACAATATCGAGCATCCATGCAAAAAACCAACAGATGGTTTGTCAAAATCAAAATAACGCTCCATGCTATTGACTCTGTTATTTATTTCAGTTAAATTTGAGCCATTGGTAGCTTGCCAATCAAAATTAAAAAGCATTCCAACCTTCGCAATACACTCAAAACTGTTTCAGACAATCCTTTGTGCTGTTTATCAAGCGCATAAAGCATTGTCACAACCATATTCCTTAAAGAATTTTGCCCTACCCGGCAGAACTGCGCATGAGCAATCATGCATTTCAAAACGAGCGAAAATTAAACGTTTTTGCTAGAACTTTAGGAGAAATAATGGATATTCCACCAATCGTCGTTCATTACAAAAAATTGATGGACGAGTACCGTACAGCAATTGTTACATTCGACAAGCAGCTGGCAAAATTTAAAGTTGAAGAAAAAATCGCACTCAATACAGAAGATGATTGGCGTCTTGTCATGAATCGTAATGAATTTGATTATGAGTCTAATCTATTTGATAAAGCCAGGCAGATTATTGAACAAATTGTCAGCTCAGCTGAAAAAACATTTGCCGGCGAGGCTGATAGTCTGAAAATCGATAGCAGCAAATACCTGCACATGTTTCTTAATGATGATGACGGCAATCGTGACACCAGAAAAAACAAAGTAATGCAGCTAGATATTTTCGATGTCTGGGGACAGCTAGTTAGTGATTATGGAGAGGGCAAAGGTGAGTTAGAAGCATATGCACAACATGCTAATAAAATCATCCAGGCTTTTGATCTGCGTGTAGGAGATGAAATCAAAGTCGTCGGAGGCAACATTGTTTTAGAAAAATCGATGTACCTTGACCGGTTCGATAAGAAATATGGCAGTAATCGCTATTCTTATGGTTGCAGGAATGAAATGATCGAATTACTAGGCGCCTTGAATAAATTCTTCAAGTGGGCGGGTAAAAGTGAATACATTCATCCAACAAACGTTATCAGTCATCGATTAAATGAATCTCGTCGCACAGTTGAGTCACGTGAGAAGTTTATGATTTCTGATGAAGTGTATTTCATCACGATGAGCAACAAATTAGATTTTAGATTTAGTCAGCCTCTAGGCTTTCTACTTCAACAATTTGTGACTGAATTTGGTGAGTTGCGCTTAGCAAGAGCAGCATAATAAACAGCGGCCTATTCGTAGGCTGCTGCTTTGTTTCACATCAACCTTATAAAGATTTATCAAGTCCTTATAAGACTGTTGTGATTATCAGAATTTGTCCTAACCGGCAAACCACCGCGTATTAGCTTACGCATCTTAAAACCCTTGTGGACAATCCCACAAGGATTGCTCCGCAATAACCAGGAGCAATAAATGCAAAACACTACTGTAGAAATTAATGATGATGAATTCTGGGATAAGTTTAAACCCATCAAGAATCTCATAGATACCAATGCTTCATACGATGGCTGCATGTTTGAGACCTTTGGTGCTGAGCTGGACTTTGTAAAGGCTCAGCATGAGAATAATCCATTAACGGTCTGGACTATTCAAGACTGTGACGGGAAGCTAATCATTGGCGAAGGTTATCACTTCGTTAACCGCATGGGCTATCTCATTACATCAGTTCCAGCCGAAGAAAATACTCAATACATCATCAATGATGACATGAACGATGAAATCGATAACAGCACGATTGAATCGATTGCATCAATTATGTTGCCTGACTTGCTAGATGATCCATACGACACGCCAGATGAAGTTCCTGAGTGGCAATGGATTCGTCAAAATGCCAGTTATGGTCATGTAAAGAATGGTACTGATGGCATCTACGAATTTGCGCTCAACATGAGTCTCACTTTCGTAGACATCCCTGACGTGTTGTTACCAGTAATTGAAGAGGCCAAAACTAAAAAAATCGCTTACTTGATATTCCATCAAGGTACTTAGCGTAACCGAAAGTCAGTTTATCTGGCTTTCCCAAGTGTCGTGACAGGATATTTTGGAAAACCAGCATTTTGTCTGAAAAGACAAATAAGGCGTGAGTAATCATGCATTTCAAAACTGTGGATACATCATCCGCACCAACCGTAGGAGAAAATAATGAAAACACATTTTGTCGTTCTAGCGTTTACGCCTGAGCATGAAGGTGACGTAAAAGGTATTCCTTGGCCAGAAGTCTTGGCAGGTTCTGTGAAAGTAACTAATTGGCAGTATGTGTACGAGCCAGTATCAAAACAGAAAACCATGCTTATGGGCATGAATGACTGTATCAGCAGCCATGAATGTTCCTCTGACGAAGAAGCACTGCAGCTTTTAATTGAAGCAGCGGAAAAAGGTGAAGACGTACCAGATGAAATTACCATCTATGAGCCCTTTGAAACTCATGAGCTACCAGCATTGCTTGAAGCAATTGAAGGTGCTGCAGAAAGTTACATTGGTATCTATATTCCACTCACTCAGCCTTTAATCAATGAAAAATCTGATGACAAGATGCTGAATTGTGCAAAAGCTTTACTGACTTTGTATAACGAGGTGAAAGATAGTTATGGATTCAATCCAAATCTTGAAGGTCCAGAAAATGACGCCGAAGTGGGCGCATTGAAGGCATTACAAGAAGCAGGTTTAATCTAGGAGAATATGATGAGTTTTTTCAAAAATATTCTCAATGCTTTCACCGGCAACAATTCAAACTCACAGAGAGTGGATACGACTGAAGATGATCTTTATCACAAGCACAGTTCAACGGAAACGTTTGATTCAATGCCAATGGATGAGCTTTACTTCAATAACGTGCAGCAACACCACAATCACAGTGATGATTTAGACGCGGAGGTGCATCATGAATAATCTGAAATTTATGGATGGTTCAAATGTAGATCCTAGCTATTCAAAATCAATCGCAGCTGTCAACAAACTGCTCGCTTCATGCGAGGAAGAAATTGGCATTGATGCCTTAGAAACCTATGCAGCATCTAAAAGGGTGGAAGAGGTTAAATCGCAAAAAATCACATTCTATTTTGGTGACAAGGTAATTGGCGAGGTCAAATTCGTCAAACACGGCACGAAAGAAGAAAAGATTAACCGCTGCAAAAAAGAGCTAATTAAGAAAGAAAGCAAAATCAATCCTGGTAGCCTGATTGGGCATATGTTGTATTCGCCGTTTTGCAAATTCAAGATTTTTTAGCATTTCAACAAACGAGGGCAATTAACTTTGGCCCTCATTTCCTTTAGGAGAAAAAATGTCGAACGCAATTGCAACTGTAAAAACAGTAGCTACTATCCTGAGTGACATTAAGTCATATAAGGACATCATTAAATCACTTTCATTTTGCCAGTTATTCTCTTTGGCGCCATTGGATGAGGTTGAAGATGATTGGTCAACTTATAACGAAGATATTGATATTAATATTCACGTTAAAGATGGCATTGTTACTATTCAGGCATACCCAGTCATCAACGGTAATACTCGTTCGACAGAGTGGGTAGAGATTGCTGAATTAAATGTCAATAAACTGAGTTTTGATCCGCTGCTGTATTACGGACATCAAGATATTGGTCAAATGACACCACTACAAATTGCTGAAACAAATATCATCGAACATTACATCGAAGAAATCGAACACTTCAAGGACTTAGGTACACCTAAAGACTTGGAAACGGCTTCTGAGTTGTATGACATGTATTTACAAGCAATCCGAAACTTATCGCGCTAGATTAGTTTTCATTAACCCATGGGGTATCCCATCGGGGATACTCTTATTCAATTAGGAGCAAAAAAATGGCAACAAAACTTAGTCAAGATACTATCAAGAAACTAAAGCAAATCAAGAAACACCTTGATGACGCTGAATCATTATTCGAAGAAATTGGCGATGCAGACAACCAAGAGATATTCAATTCTCATGGGGAAGGGCATAGTTTAAATCATTGTATTCGCTGGGGTGTTCAAGCCTGCAGCGAGCTAATCGAGTAACTTAGTTTTCAAGTCTTAATAAGACAACAAAGTGAGCAATCACGGGAAGCCTTTGGGCTTTCCAATTTATCTTCATAGAGGGTTAGTTGGAAAGCTTTAAAGTATTTTGCCAGAGATGGTAAATAGCGCGTATCTAGGTACGCATTTTAAAACGAGGCAGCCTTACCAGGCTTGCTTCATCACTTAGGAGAAATAAAATGGGCGCAACTGTCACGACAGGTAAGCTAGTTATGGGTTTTCGGACTAACAATAAAGTAATTTATTTGCTGGCCGAGGAAACATACGAAAAAAACTGTTCGCCGCACACACCAAGATGGAGTTGTTTTGCTATAGGTGATTACAAACAGGTTATGGAGAGAGTATTTGCCAGGGCATCTGCGGCTGAAGGTGGAAGTTTGCAAAACAGAGCAAATGATCTAACTCCTGAAAGCTATATACGAGGCTGGAACTTAGCTTTTCATAAACCGATTGTATTTCCTGACACAGCTATTTCGTTCCGTATCTTGGAGAGAAATTACTGGCGTGACGGGATCGAATCGAATATGGCTGGTTTGTTATTCACTCATCTCAAGTCGATTGACCGTTTAGATGTTTGGCAAACCCTTGTAAATGGGGAAGACGATAAAGTCATAGTTTCACTATACGACGATATCGAGCTTATTCTGAGTATCTTTGGTACCAATGGTTTTATATCGCCATGGAGAATCATTGATATGTATTACAAGCCTTATGGAGTTGAAGATATTAGTTTGATTCCACAAAAATGTAACGGCGGTGATTTTCCACCGGCACCTTTACCATTCGTTAAAGCAACTGGTAAATATTCAACTCAATATGCAAGTGTAAAAGAAGATGGCACATTATCTGATTTTGTATGGGCATATCGTATTGTAGCTGATTATGTAGAGAAGGATGCATATCATTGGGAAATGGTTGAAAAAGGGCAGGGTATTAAACACATCCAAGCTTTTCGCAAAACTATCGATGCTTTACCAGATAGCACCAGCAGCATTGAAGCATCAGTCAATAAAGCAACTTTGACCGATGACGCCTCTGTCAAAGCATTTGAGTCGTACTTAAACGTCAGCTTCACTGATACGCCTGAAATTTACACCTTGCCTTGTGCAAGTTATGCACTTGATCATCTATCAATTCATATTAAGGTAGATTTCAAGCTCAAAGAAAAAAGCAACACCATCGATAACTTGATGGCTGCTTAATATAAACCCTCGGGGCTATCCCGAAAGGGTGGCTCTGAATAATCAATAGGAGCAATAAAAATGAGTAACCGTTCTAATCTTTGCTTATACACAGAAGCTATCTTACTGGCATCCAGGACATTGGAAATCTGCAAAAAATATGCATCAGCCGACATAGATGACGATAAGCACGATATTGTGTTTATCTACAACCATGAAGGCCAGTATTTCAGGGTATATGACAATATCCAAGATTTACTGGTATTTGATACTGCAAAATCCATTGCATCGTTTGAAAACGAAGATGATCTTGATGCTTACTTATCAGGAGAGTCCGTTAAATCAATCGTACTCAATGAAATCAATTCACCTAAAACAGCAATAGATAAAGTCGTTGTTGGTTGCTGGGACATACCTCAGTACACAAATAGCGAGCAACCTACTGCTATCGGCGCGCATTGTCACATACGCTATAAAGATGATGGCACTGAAAGCGATGTTTACATCAGCTTCTCTGGTGGTACTGATAATGACGGCGAAGATATTGAAGTAGATGGATATGGTGTCCCAGACACAAATATCTTCTATTTCGCCGACAAAGGTGAATCTGAAATTAAAAGCTTAATGACGGAAGGTAGTGCTGATTTTATAGTGTTAAGCTATGAAATTGCATACCTAAACCAGTCCTTACAAGACAAGATGAATCATGAGATTGCGATTAGTGATCAAAGACGTTCAAACGGTCAGCTTTATGTAGATGTGGCATCAATTAACGGCAACGTTGATGATTTGCTCTCAGCTACTTTCGAAATTAACAAACTGCCTGGTACTGATGATGAAACGCAATGTATGCACCTATCATTTGATGGGGACAACCAAGCGGCTTCATTTTTCAAGAAAGGCGATAGTTACATCATACGTCCTGAGCATAACGTAACTATTAGGCCAATTGTGTTAAACAATGGTGCTATGGGATACGAGCTGCAATAACAGACATAAAAACCAAACTAAATTTAAGGAATTAAAATGAAACAATATTTAGATCTAATGAAAACAGTTTTATCGGAAGGTACGCGTCAAGCCAATCGAACAGGTATTGACTCGATAACTACTACTGGTGAAATGATGAAGTTTAAAATGAGTGATGGCTTTCCAGCAGTTACTACAAAAAAATTAGCATTTAAAACTATGGCAGGCGAATTATTGGGTTTCCTTCGGGCTTACGACAACGCTGCAGACTTTCGCGCGCTAGGTTGTAAGATATGGGACCAGAATGCTAATGAAAACGAAGCCTGGTTAAACAATCCAAATCGAAAGGGTACAGACGATTTGGGCCGCATTTACGGCGTTCAATGGCGAAATTAGAGGACTGCTGATGGTGGTTCAATTGATCAAGTAGTTGAAGCGATCAAAACGATTATGAACAATCCAACGAACCGCCGTATTATTATCAATGCTTGGCGTCCTGATGAGTTTCATTTAATGGCATTACCACCTTGCCATGTAATGTATGAATTCACTGTTAATGTGGAGCGTAAAGAACTTAATTTATCTATGTTCCAAAGAAGTTGTGATGTATTTCTGGGCATAAATTTCAATTTGAGCTCCGCTAGTTTGTTCCTGCATTTAATCGCAAGACTGACTGGTTACAAACCTGGCACTTTTACGCACTTTATGGTTGATACACACATTTATGTGAATCATTTAGAAGCAGTTCACGAACAATTGTCACGTGAGCCATTCCCATTACCAACTTTAAAATTGTCGGATAACATCAAGCGCTTGAAAAATGATGCTTCGGATGGTGAAATAGATCAAGCTTTACGATCAATCGAGCCTTCTGACATCGAGTTGGAAAATTATCAATGTCATGCAGCCATTAAAGCACCAATGGCGGTGTAATTGAAATAACTAGCCCTCTCTACCTTAACCGGTATTGAGGGTTTTTTATTTTCACAATTCAAACTCTAAAGTTGCGTGATTTAAGACTTCCTGTATTTTGGTTTTAAACACCAATCTAAGGGTAAGCAATTGAAAGCAACTTGGTACGACAATTTATCAGCAATCAAAAGTCTAGGTAGCACATCAGGCAAACCAGGTTCTCTTGCTGGCTTACATCAAGCCAGGCAAGAACATCTAAGTCAATTCTTCACGCCCGACGACATTGCCCAGTTCATCTGGAAACTTGCGACACCTATCATTGATAGGGCATTAGCTAAATTACACAAATCGAAAATATCAATTTTAGACAATAGCGTTGGCACTGGCCGGTTACTTCAATTTGCAGATCCTTTAAAACACATACTCGGTGGTTATGACATCCATCAGCCAAGCATTGATGCTTTAATCGATGCATGCTCTGCAGCTGGTTTTGATTTTGATTTTATTCATTCCGGCATGCAAGACGCTAAACCACGACACTATGACATTGCAATTATCAATCCGCCGTTTTCAATTTACCTTGAATCACCAAACTTAGAACCTTATGCATGCACAACTTGGGGCAGATTTGGTGTAAACACTAGTGCAAATAGCCACGCATATGCCTTATATCAAGCAATGGAAGCTGCTGACGTTATTTTCGCGATTTTGCCTAGAGCTTATGCCAAAGAAATCGCACTGGCAGATGAGGTCAAGAAACGACTAAAAGCCCTAATTCATTTGCCAAAAGGTAGCTTCAGAGAAGAAAACACAGAAGTGGATACCAGCATTCTGGTATTAGGCTACGCCTACGAAAAATCTACGCCATTCGAACTTCAACTAAAATCTTTGGATCAAGAACTACCAGAATTAAATATCAATTGTGGTATGGGCTCATGGGGTACTCCCAAGCTCGGCCACGTCGATGGCTATACGGATAACTCGCCTAGCATCACATTGCCAGTAACAAATAATACTCAAGTGACCTTAAATCACCATGGTCGTTATATTGTGCCTAAATTCAAATGCGGCCTTACTCAAGCAAAGGTCATGAACGCAATATTGCAGCGCTCAATAAAATCTGTGCCCTTGGACAAACATCGATATCCAAGCAATGTTAAATATACTGGTCAAGGCAAACTCGATATCGAGGTGCATTTAGCACAAGACAACCCGCACACTTCTTTCCAGGCACTCATAAATACAATTAAGGATGCTGGCGCCGATCCAATCGTTTCGCAGTCACTCAAGCATTACTTTGCTAAACGAGTGCGTAATAATGCCTTAAAAACAGTCCCATTCCGTCATGTTGTATATACCGAATCGTTTGATAACACCGACTTCACCGGAGAGTCGAAATCAACGCATGCAATAGATCCTAAAAAATGGGGTTCACCTATTATAAAAATGGGCGAGACTATCAATTTTACTAAAGCCCATGATCAGACCTACCACTACACGATAAAAGAGCAACCTTTCGTGCTGACTCATGATGAGCTAATCAAAAAATTCGATATTACAAAAGATTCATCGCAAGATTGGAAAGTTGTCCATGAGGGCAGGGTGGTCAAATTTCCACAACTTGCAAAACCATTATTCAATCATGCCAAAAAACTAGGTATTGATAAGTGGCTGAGCTGGGATTATCAGCTCGATGACCTAGTAGAGCTATGCATTGCCCCGGGAGATGCAATTCTTGCTTATGAGATGGGCTTAGGCAAAGCTCGCATGGCAATTGCACTTATTCTAATGTCAGGATGTAAGCACGGACTCATTACCGTTGAGTCACAGCTGGTTGATGAAATGCTAAAAGAATTTACTGCGCTAGGTATAGATCCTAGCCTGTACAAAGTCATCGGCAAGGCATCAGATATTAAAGTACTCCGTCAAATCAACATCATTTCATACGAACGTCTACGCTTACCTATTAATCAGCAACATTCGCGCAGAACTTATGCGACACAGCTGCGCCGCAGAATTGGTGTCATGGTATCGGACGAAGGCCATTTGCTGCGTAAACGTGACACAGAGCAAACAAAAGCTTTATGGATGGTCTCACCACGCCGTAAATATATTCTAACCGGCACACCAGCTGCAAATTACCCAAGGGATATACACCAGCTATTAGTATTTGAAGGTGGAGATGGCACTGCAGTACAACCATATGGCTACGAAAACGCTTACCTTGATGAATCGCAATTGAATCATATGGTAGGTGCTAAAAGAGGAATTGATGCATTTCGTGACAATTTTGTTGTTACTGAATGGTGTACCAATGAGTTTAAAGAAGGCAATGAAAATGGCGCGAAGCGTGAGGTGCCAAAGATTGCTAACCTCGTTGAATATAGAAATGCACTTGCATGCCATGTTAAAAGACGCATAGCCCAAGAACCTGAAGTAGCCGCGCACATCACTATTCCAATTCCGAATGTACGTGTTACTACATTGCCTTGGGATAATAGTCACTTGAAGTTCTACCTTGATGTAGCTGAAGACTTTATGCACTGGTACACTGACATGCTTAAAAGGTCTGGCGAAAAGGGTAAAAACGTCAATCTGATTGCATTACTCGCAAGAATTCAAGCCGTCCAAACAGCATGTAATTTCAGTCAACGCGGAGTCAAAGGATTTGGTGCCTATCATCAGTTAACCTCAAAACAGCGCTATGCAATCAAAAGACTTAAACAGTTAGTAGCTCAGGGTAAAAAAGTTATCTTTTACGCCGAGAACCCGGGGCTATTAAACATCATGCATCAAGAGCTTAAAAAAGTTGGTGTGGAATCATTGGTATTCACCGGCGAAATCAACATCAAAAAGCGCACTGCAGCGCTAGATGCAAATTTTAGGTTCAGCGATAAATGCCCCGTGTTGCTTGCAAGTCTTGGTGTGACGCAGAATGGCCTCAACATCCCTCAAAGTAGTTACGTAATGTTCTACGACAGAGCATGGGATTACACCACTGAAAGCCAAGCTGGTGCGCGCGTGCTAAGACCCCAACAAGAAAACGAGGTGGACTTCGAATTCTTGCACATTGAGGGCAGTATTGATGAGTACCAGGCACAAATGGTTGCACACAAAAAAGACTCCATTAAGGCTGGCGTGGATTGGGCCACGCCAGATTTAGATAACGTTGAATTCCTACACTTGGATACGTTACTTGGCAGGTTTGTAAGAGACCTGGCTGAAAAACTCAATGTTAATTCGTATGACGTTAGAAAAACCATTGCAGCTTGACCGGGTGCGCGGCAAACCTCGCCCTTCAGAGGCTGTCAATAAATATAAGTCCGCTAATTATTGGTTATCTAGAATTGACGGTTTTAATTTTTAATATAAATTGAAAACATGAGAACAGACACAAATACAACAGAAGTAACAATCGGTGAAGGCCTTGTCGTTATCAAACGTCATGGCGTATCACAGAAGATTATTGCCAACATCTTAGGTGTAGAAAGCAACCAAGATGGTGATGTTAATAAAATCTACCTAGACCGTTTGATTCACAAACCTATAGAAAAAACTTTAGGCTTGTGGAATGTGACTGGTGCTATTTCATCCATTTTATATTTGCAGAACTGAAGATGTTTTTTTCTAAAAGAGAACAGGGGTACACACCATGGGCGCCACGTAAAGCACCCATGTTTAATACTTCGCTGAATGCTACTTATATCAAGCTGCCTGCTGCGTTAATCTTGTCGTCAGCTCTTTTTATTGTCGGCGTTGTCTCATCGCCCATGATCATGTCCCTGGTGAAATTAGATACTGGTCTTTTCATGGTTAAAACTAACCCAGTTGCAGTCTTGCCAGTAGCCAAAGTAAAACCAATCATTAAAGCACCTGAGCCTGCAATGACATCAGCACCTGCTGAGCAAGCGTCTTCGGATCTAATCGTACCCGCAATCCCAATGTCCACTGAAGCAGTTAAAACAACTACAAAAATTGCTGCAGAAGAAATCCTTAAAAGAGATTATGGCGTCTCTACATACGATGCCTTGTTATTTATCAATAGCGCTAAAGACGCATCATCAAAAACAGGTATAGACCCATCCCTGTTATTAGCGGTCGCAGCAAAAATAACCAAATTTCAATTGTTGAATGGCAAAAAATTCATTGGTGTGATGAATATAAAGCCAGAACTTTATCAAAAAGAAGTTCAGAAGCTTAAATTAGAAAACATCTCCTACTCAACAATAGACGGTAGCTTTAGGCTTGGTGCAGAGGTATTGCTTACCTACTTCAACCAAAGCAATGGCGACATGAGTGCAGCACTTAATAAGTTTATTAGTACAAACAAACTACATGACCAGCCAACCATTACAGAAGTGCTGGAGCTTAAAAAACAATTCGAAGGCATATAAATGAGTTTAGAGAATAACATCCGATCAAGAAGAATTTACTTAGCTTCATCATGGCGCAACAAAAATCAACAAGAACTGGTAAAGGTTCTCCGCGAAGCTGGGCATGAGGTTTATGACTTCAAGAACCCGGCACCAGGTCAGAATGGTTTTGCTTGGTCTCAGCTAGATCCAGACTGGTTAAATTGGACTCCTGAGAAATACGCTGAATTTCTTATTACACATCCTGTTGCAGCTGAAGGTTTTGCACATGATAAAGCAGCTCTAGAGTGGTGTGATACTTGCATATTGGCTTTACCTTGCGGTCGCAGCGCTCACTTAGAACTGGGATACGCAGCAGGGCAGGGTAAAGATACTTTCGTTCTGCTAGATGAAGAAAAATTCGAGCCGGAGTTAATGTATTTACTCAATACTGCTATAGCAACTTCTATTGAAGAAATCATTGATTTGATGGCTGTACGTAATCCTGTCGATATACCAAGGTGGCACCAAGAGAACGGTGGTAATTTTAATACGCCAGGTAGTCATGCAATCAGATTGCTACGCGAAGTAGTAGAGCTATGTATGGCGGCCGGCGCTCAAGAAAAGGACATCATTCTCCATACAAAACTTGAAGCCATCAGGCAAAAAAATAAATCTGACTTCAATGAAAACGGCAACCCAGACAGCCTTCCGGATGAATGGGCTGACTGCAAAATATTGCTGGATTTATTTGCTCACTACTCGAATATCGATAGAGTAAATGCTGTTCACACAAAAGTAGACATACTCTGGAATCGTGAATGGCAAGCGGACAAAGATGGTGTGCTATGGAGACCTACTACAAAAAATGGTAGCAACTTACTAGAAACGTTAGCAGCTCAATCACCTGATCAAATGGTCATCAAAGATGAAGAGACTGCAAGTGAGTAATCAGGAGTCAGCACTTGTAAAAAGACGTTGGTGCTACGTATTAAAGCCACGTGCATTTGAAATATCGCCTTGTGATTGCGGCAATCATGATCTTGATTGGTCTGAATACGAAAAGCATGTCTGGTGTGCAAAGTGCAATAAAGACTTCATACCAAAGCACGGCGGTATATTTGATGGTCCTATTCCAGTTGGCGCCACTGCTTTACTAGGACTTTCTTTTGACAGAATTAATCTTGAAACTCAAAAAATTGAGAAATTCAATACAGACAAATTAACTTACGAGAAAACACATGGCTGAATCTACTGGAATAAGTTGGACCGATTCGACATTTAATCCTTGGCATGGCTGTAGCAAGGTTGGTCCTGGTTGTGATAATTGTTATGCAGAACGTGATTCTAAACGTTTTAATGGCAATAAAACTCTGTGGGGCGTCAATGCTGATCGTCTGACACTTAGCGACAATTATTGGAATCAACCCATTAAATGGAATAAGCGTGCTGGTGAATTAGGCTACCGCCACAAAGTGTTTTGCGCAAGCATGGCCGATGTCTTTGATAAAAATTCTCCTGAAGGTGCGCGTGAACGTCTTTGGGAACTCATTAAAGCAACTCCAAATCTTGATTGGCTAATACTGACCAAACGAATCGGCAATGCTAAAACTATGCTCCCATCTGACTGGGGAAATGGTTACAAAAATGTATGGCTCATGATCACGGTTGTTAATCAAACAGAAGCTGATCGGGATATTCCAAAGCTACTTGAAACACCTGCAGCAGTACATGGTTTAAGTATGGAGCCATTACTTGGCTATGTGAAAATTCCACAATGGTTTATACGTGACGAACGCTATGCAGATCCACGCATTGTAAAAAACAAAATCGGTTGGGTAATTACCGGTGGGGAGAGCGGCCCAAATTCACGCCCTATGCATGAAAGCTGGGTTAAGTATATCCATCATCAATGCAAAGAAAACAATGTTCCTTTTTTCTTCAAACAGTGGGGAGAATATGTATCAAGTTCGCAGTCACCAATCGACGCAGAACTTAACTACGGCAATTACTCTTCAGGCGGCTGGTTAGGTAAGGACGGTACATTCAGAACTGATGAAAATCCTAATCAAGTAACAATAGACCATTCCTATGTTTTTAAATTAGGTAAAAAATTAGCAGGCAATTTTTTAGATGGATCAGTACATGAAAATTTCCCATATAAGGAAACTAAGCTTGGAGCCAATAGCTAAAGGCTTAATAATTAATACACGCTAATTTACCAGCTAGATTTGCGTGGTTTTAAAAACGTGATAATTTTAATTTAGAACTACCCGATAACTCCGCAATTGCGGAATAACCATGAAGGAAAATAAATATGATTACAACCATAACTGAACGGCAAAGGCAGGCAAGCTCACTCTCATCGGTGAATTGTTATGCTGATCGTGCAGGTACGTTAGTCAATAACGCACCCAATCGGAAAGCCTACAGCTGGCCAGTACATAAGATATTCCCAATCGTGGTCAAGTTTGGACACCTCAGAACTGCGACGGATAAAAATCTCAATGCTACTGGCCAATTGAAAATCATTAAAGGCAAAGTAACAGAAGTATTTAACCAGGCTCGTAGTCACAATGTACCAAACAAAGTTGTCGTGAACTTTTTAGGGAAAGTGACTCTAGCTATACATTAGGGCAAGGGAGTTAATAAAATGAACCTATTTTATTGACGATTTACAAGGAAACAAAATGTTTAAAGCAATCTACTACATCGCTATCGGTATTATTGGAACAATAGTGTTCCACAATACGTACAACATGTACGGTATTGGTGACATTATTAAGGAAGTATCCAGTAAACCGATTTCGATGGCGTATGCAGATACACCTTCAAATAAAGTAGTTGATTCGGTCACCGGCGTTATTGTGGCAGTTTCAGATGGTGATACTGCTTCGGTCAGAACCTCCTATGGGGACTTAATCATAAGGCTGTTTGCTATTGATGCGCCTGAAGCTAAATGCCATGGCTTTTCTGACAGAGTATGTATTGAAGATGGCCAGGCTAAAGCCAAAGATTCAAAACTTTACTTACGAAATTTAATTTTGAATAAGAACGCGGAAGTCAGGCTAGGGCAGGGTATGTCAGGTAAACGTCTTGTAGGTACCATTTTTGTTGATGGTAAAGATATAAACCTTGAAATGGTCAAAGCTGGCTATGCATGGCATTACAAATATTTCTCTAAGAATCAAACGCCTGATGATAGGCAAGTCTACACAGCAGCAGAAAATAATGCCAAAGCACTTAAATCAGGTCTATGGGAAGATAGCAACCCTATCCAGCCCTGGGTTTGGCGTAAACAAAATAAGCATTAACAATGTTTTGTGTATCACCAACACTAATTGGCTACCTGTATCTTTATGCTAGCATCATTACAATTGTGCTTTTTGGCTTAGACAAACTCTTGGCGGCTTCAAATTCCTACAGAATCAGCGAAGCAAATCTAATGCTAGGTTCGTTTTTTTGTGGATGGCCAGGCGCTCTTTTAGCAATAAAACTTTTCAATCACAAATCAAATAAACATAGCTTTGTTGTTAAACTATGGACGGTAGCCATTCTTAATATTTTGATCATTGGATATGGATTATATGCATACAAATGTTCTGCTTAATCTCAGGTAAATAAAATGCTCGATATAATCATTACAGTAATATTTTTGGCTCTGATAATTAGATCAGTCAAAAAACACATCATCAGGAAACCAACAAAGAAAATGATTAGCTACGCTATAAGTACCAGTCACGAAAAGAGTCTGCCTTTACCAGATCTTAGTAATTTTGCAGAAGTGCGTGCTTTTCTAAATAAGCACAGTGATTACGAAATCGACACAGTATTTAGTAATATAACTCTACCGTTCAGAAATTTCTTCAATAGAACGATTCTTAGCAAATTCAACAAGCGTTAAAACTATCTATCTTATAGTTATGCTTAGGCCAACGTATAAAAACGTCTCAAAACGCTTCAAAATAGGTTATTACAACAAATGCGCGTAGCAGAGCTATAGAAACCAACCTCTACATTGAGATTTATGCAAAACTAATGCATTTCAAAAAACAGAAACTAATTTCTATACTAATCGTCAAGATACCTGTTGTAACCACCCCCAAAAAAACGTATAGTCGCTGATAATGCAATTTATCAGATAGAACCTTATTTTTGATTTTTTCCGCTAATCGGGATGGTTAGCGGTTTTTAGAAGAGATTTTATGACCGCAATCAAGCTGCCAAGTAATGATGTAATTGAAACCATAGTCAATGGTATAAATCCTCAAAAAAATCATTTAGATCTGATAAAACAATTAAAAACCAAATCTAACCTGACGTCAATACATCATGCCTTAACATACGATGGCTTGTCAGATTCATCTGGGGTTTATGACGCCCAGCATAATTTAGTTCATCCCAAAGCAAGGGAATGGATTTCCAATCAAATAAAACAGCATGATGGCAATGCATACAATACCTGGCTAGATCTTAAAGATAAAGGTTACTTATCTTCAACTATAGAAGGCTCTCTAGAGTATTTTGTTATGCAAGTTGGTTCTGGGCCCGCTGATTTCATCCAGCTCCAGATTTATCAATGGCAAGAAGTAATCAGCCATAGCTTATTCGAGTTAAAACCATGGAATCGAGTTACGGATGATGATGACTTGTTAGACAACAGTGGCCGAGGTCGAGGTTCAAGAATAAAGGACAGGGTTGATATAGGGCAGTATTACGAATTTGACAAGACATTGCTTGCTTCTGAGCTTATTGCTAAATATAACGCTCGATACAATCAAGACATTACAAAGCAAGCTTATTTGCACGACAAAGCGACCAAAGCTGTAGGTAAACAAACTTTCTCAGAAAAGTTTCCTCACATAGCGAAATTACCTTCTAACCCTACCCGTTTAATGGAAGATTGGTCTCAATCAAGCGCCGGCATGAATGGTCATATTTTCAGCGATCATTGGGTATTACACAATTCACAATGGACAGATCACACTGGCCAACAGAATATCAGCATTGTTCCGTACTGGACCTCAAAAAAACCAATCAAAGCGTTGGTATACAAAAAATCAATGACGGCTTACTCCATTGCTGATTTAGCAACAAAAATCGACACAAAGTCTGGTTATCCATTCTCCTGGTATTTCTACGTGCTACATGGCAACAGAATTGGCGACTGGTTTGCCGTGCTAATGCTAAAAGCTGCAGAGAGCGGCCTTATATATCTACCAGAACAGGATTACTTAGTACTGAAGCGCTGGGGAGAATACAAGTATGGATTCTGAAGAATTAACATTTATAAAAAAATTCGAATTAGCTATCAAGCCACACAACGATGGTTCACTAGGTTTATACAGAGCACCTGTCGAATTCAATATCTCTGGTGTTAATACTGATGGAGAAGCTATTGCTGCATTCCTTTCTCAATATAAACATTCACCGGCAACTCTGAGAACTTACACTAAGGAAGCCGAACGGTTTCACATGTGGGTGATACTAAAACTGAATAAGTCCATACCGGACATGAGTATAGAAGACTACCAGTCATATGTAGATTTTTTGTCTAACCCGGATGCAGATTGGATATCTGAGGTGAAAGTGCCCAAGGATTCCGCTGAATGGCGCCCATTTACGTTCATTAAAGATGAAAATCCAAAAGCTGATATTCTAGAAAGCAGAGGGCTTTCAAAAGTTGCTGTGCAAGTAGCAGTATCTGCAATTAGCTCAATGTTAAGTTGGATGGTAGACGCTGGTTATATCAGGCTTAACCCACTAAAAATACTCCGTCAAAAAAATAAAGCCATTGGACTAAATACCAGATCAAGTCCAAAGAAAGTTAGCAGATTTTTGGACGCTGAGATGTTTCAGGCATGCCTTAGAGCAGTTGAATCCATGCCTAAATCAACAGTCAACGAAACTATTCTGTACGAACGTATGCGATTTATCTTAACCATGTTCGTTATGATAGGTGCTCGCGTCTCAGAGCTCTCAAATGCGCAGATGAATGGTATCGCAAAGGAAATTGGCGGATGGTTCTGGAACGTAGTTGGAAAAGGTCAAAAAGAAGAAAAAGTACCAGTCCCACAAGATATGATTGATGGTTTGATCAGATGGCGAAAAGCGTTAAAACTGTCAGAATTACCTAACGAGTACGAAAATATTCCGGTAATACCCGCTTTAAATAAATTCGGTGAGCCATTGTATACAACAACTGAAAAACAATTGGTTGAAGGCAATCTTGTTGATGTTGAAGTTCCAAGACATGGATTATCACCAAGACGTATTAACACGCTATTAAAAGAGGTTTTTCAACAAGCAGCTAAAGATTCATTACTAAGTGCAGACAGAAAAATTTCATTAAATAAAGCTTCAGCTCACTGGCTCCGTCATACATCTGTTACTCAGAAGATACAATCAGGTATGGATAGACATATGGTTCAGAAAGATGCACGGCACTCTGATATCAAGACAACGGATTTATATAATCATGATGAAGAGATCGCAAGAAGCATCGAGGCTCAAAAACATAAATTAAAATGGAAGTAATTTAAGGGGTAATTATGGGGCAAGCAAAAAATAGAGGAAATTTCGAACAAAGAATTGGCCAAGCAAAACAAAAACTGGCAAGCCTAAGGCCGCAGAAAATTACATGTAATAAGTGCCAGGCAGATATCACTGAACTTTCAGACATGGACACCAAAGGAATTAAGGGACTTACTGCTGTCTTTGCTGGACGCTGCACATGCGGGCATGACACATTTGCACTACTGGGTGAGCCCGATGTCGTTGAAGAATATTCGAAATTTCTAGCCGAGAATATGTGACCAATAACTTATCCACTTTTTCTGTGAAAGATTCTGTGGATAAGTCCCCTACCCTATTATAAAAACAGTAATACTCTTTATTGCTTATAAAAAAGTCAATTCACAGATTAATTGCTTCGATCATTAACTGAACAGTACTTACGCCTTGATATTCGTTTACATCAATTTTATATAGCGCGCTGATTGTCTCTGGTAACGGTTCATTGTGGTTAAATAGTATTGCTTCAAACTCTTCCAACCCTTGCTGCAATTTCAGTTTTGTATGAGCATCTTTAAGCACACGCTGTGAGATTACTCTAAATTTACCTTCGAATAATGGTACGGGAAACCCCTGCCCCCAATTTTCTGCTTTAATTGCTGTAATAAGTTCGTATGTAATCTCTCCATGCTTCAGCTCACCATCTGTCATAAGTGATGGATTAAATGCACCTTCAATAGCGATATCACGGACTGCCACATCAAATTCATTAACAAATTTATCGAATCCAGTTCTTATAAATGAGTATCCACAGGCCATTGCGTGCCCTCCTCCCCTTAAATCAAGCTCTGGACAACGTTTACTCACTAAGTCGATAGCATCACGCACGTGTACACCATCGATACTCCTGAAACTACCTTTTAAGCGTCCATCGTGTGCGATCGCAAACGCACCTGACGGTAGACTGTACTTCTCTTTAAGAGCGCTGGCCGTAAGTCCAATAACACCTTCGTTATTGGTCTCGTCGAATACCACTATGCTACATTTATCTGCAACGTCAATGTTCTCAATAGATTCAATGGCAATTTCATTCATTTCTGATTGAATAGCTCGCCTTTGAGCATTTATATCGTCCAATGTCTTAGCAATACTAAGTGCTTTACCTATATCGTCAGTAATCAGCATCTCGATTGCAATATCTGCAGTCTCTAAACGACCTGCTGCATTGATTCTCGGTGCCAAAGTAAATCCTATAGTTTCAGCATTTGTCTTAGCAGGATTCTTACCAGTAATGGATAGTAAGGCTTTAGTGCCTGGTAATGTTTTACCTTCGCGTATACGCTGTATGCCTAAATTCACAATTGAGCGATTCGTAGCGTCCAAAAACATCATATCGCCCACTGTTCCTATCGAAACAAGCTCAATTAATTGAGATAGATTAAAAGTTTTATTGAAATTGCGCGCTTTTAACTCTTCCCTCAAAGCTCCAAGTACATAAAACGCAACCCCTACCCCAGCCAGACATTTTAGGTGCTTGGATTTACTGTTATGTGTATTTGGATTTACGATGCAGTCTGCATTAGGCAGCTTCCCATCTGGGGTGCTCAAATGATGATCCGTAATGATAACGTTCATGGAAAGTTTCTTTGCTTCCATAATTCCAGCGAAGCCGGCAATTCCATTGTCAACAGTTACTAGCACCTCTGCGCCCATGTCTTTCGCACGTCTTGCCAAATCTACCGAAATACCATAGCCGTAAATTCTATTGGGGATTAAATAATTTGCTTGTGCGCCTAAACTTCTCAGCGCCCTTATAAAAACAGCAGTGCTTGTACTCCCATCGCTATCAAAATCGCCACAAATTACTATATGCTTATTCGACATAACGGCATCTGCCAACAACTTTCCTGCGTCCAAGCAACCTTCTAAGGTGCCCTTCGCCGGCAGTGTTCCAATATCTGGCAATAATGTATCAGGAATAATGTTCCGTGATGCATAAAGTCTAGCCATAACTGGGTGCACGCCAGTCTCTACAAGACCTGCATAAGAAGCTTGGTCAATAACTCTTTGCTTAATAGCTTTTGTATTTAGTTTTCTCATGCAACCAAATTAACACCTAATGCTGTTCACGCAACTCTAGCTAGTAATTAACAAACGACCAGAGTTGCGCACTCCAGTTTTAATGAGAAACTAGATCTATTCAATAGCAATTGCTCTGTTATTCAGTATCAATGAGGCAGTAACAGAATAATAAAATGTAATAAATAAAGGACTGTCTATGGGTATACAAGAAATACTGCAAGGATTCATATTGATCACCGGCGTTGCTGGCCAGTTTTTGGTGGCTCACAGAAATACCAAAGGCTTCTATTTCTGGCTTGCCTGTAACGGAGCTGCATTCACAGCCTCGGTCGCAAATAATCTATATGGCATGGCCGCTCTCTACGTGTTTTATTCTTTTATGTGTTTCTACTCGATTAAAACATGGAAAAAACTTGATGCATGCAGTACTCAAAACGCAATAGGCTTGACACCAAAATAGTAAAAATGTATAAATCCGATATATCGCGTGAAAACGCTTTCGCAGTCCTAGAGACAGCATTTCATACCTGCAGTAAATACTATTAACCCAACGGGGAATCCCGCTGGGGCTCCGTGTAACATTTAGGAGCATAATGGAAAATCAAATCACAACTTCAAACCAGCAATCCGTCTGCGAGAAGTTAATCACTGAAGTAAATCAAGCATCATCATTGAATGAGTTAAAACTTATCTCTGATAAAGCAGATGCATTATTCTGTACTGATGACAATCAAGAAATACGGTTGCAGATGACAGATGATTTCTGGATACAATTTACCGAGGTAATACGGAAAAGATTTAATCAATTAAACGAACACTAAATGTGTTCATTCAACCCGCGGGGACATTCCTCACGGGATTGCTCCGCATAACTTAGGAGCAATAAAATGATTATTTGGACAGATCCTGCAGTTCAAGCGGCTGCAATTCAAACTATCGGTACTATCTTTGCTACAGTTGTTGCAGCAGTGTTCGCTGCAATGATAGGCAAGAAGATTAGTGACCGCGACAAACTACAAGAAAAACTCGATGCAGCTATTGGCGATATCGGTTTTTTGCTACTCGTAGAAAAGCATCATTGTGAAATTCATGAGGCTACTAAAAATAGGTCTTGTAAGCTAACAGTAAGACAAAGCGTAACCGATCAAGGTGCAGTTTGGTCTGGCAGGTTTACGCCTGGTCGCGCTAAAGCAATGTCACAAAAAGACTAAACCTGGCTGTATATCTTCGGATATGCAGCCTTTTTTAGTTTAAGGGTATGTACATTAATGTACAGTGTTCATTAATGTACATACTAGTATCCGCAGAATCGCATGAGTTCGAATCTTATCTTTTCCGCTAGTTCTTATAACATTTGAATACGTCAAATTACCAAATGTCTAAAAGAAACATGCAGTTGTTATAACACCGACAAAGAATCGTTGATTTTGATTAGGCTGCTGCAGCCTGTATTTAGCTCTAATGCATAACAAGCACCAAATACATATTTTGATATTCTCCATGGCTTCATGTCTCTTACCACGTGCTTTACTATAAAGTCCTTGTCCATGAACACAACATCGATTGCGTATTTCATGAAATGAGTATGAACCTGATTGCATCGGCTGATCAGCATAGCTTCATTTTTACTGAGCTGCTGGCTAAATAATAAGCCTCTTATTCTAGACGTAAAGTTATCTGCTACCCGAACGTTACTTGAAATCACATTATCTGTACTGGCAATGCTAATTATCAAGATTTACTTTCTGCCTGGTCATTCCAATAAGCAGCCAAGAAACTGAAAAATACAGAAGAAACCATCGTGGACTTCAATCCGCTATCTTTGAATTTTTTAGCAACTAATTTATTTGTTACAATCATCTCAGCTAAGAAGGTTTCCTGAATGTTTGTTCTATCGTCTTCAGATAGTGCGTCATAACGGGACTTAACACTTTCTTTAAGCAGTCTATTTCGCTCTGCTGACTTATTAGCCTCTTCCAGCTTACGTTTTTCTTCTTCAATTTTATTCTTAGCATCTGCCTCACGCTTCTCCCGGGCCTTTCTTACAATGTCTGGCTCTTTGGTTCTGTAATCCTTTGCCAATGAGTCCATAAAGAAACCCATTGGATTGCGAATTTTATTACCTCCTGGCCCGGTTAACTGTGATTCCACATAGTCCAAATTACCAAGGATATATTCAACATCATGTTTCTCTATGATATCCAGTGCAGCTTTAGAATTGCATCCAAACGAAACTAGTCTGTCGTGAAGCGCCGTGATATTAGGTGAGGAATCAAAGTCCAGAAAGGACTGAGGCTTAACTGCAATGTTAAAACTAATATATTCTACATTCCTGCCATTTTTATAATACACAGCCTCGATCAATATGTCTGAGACTTCGTTTATCTCTTTTACTGCAGGAATGATTACTTTGTTATTGAAGTGTTTGAATAATTTATATGTAGGGTTTTCCTCATCATTTACGACAAGCAAAGTCTTAAGCTGAGTAATTGTGAATTTTGGAGTACTACCACTCTCTCTGTATATAGTTGCGTTCTCATACAAAGATAGCGCATAGCTCATGGTAAATTGTCTTTGCACCTGCATACTAATCAGGCCACGATGTTCTTGGGTAGACATGAATTCACGTATACGTCGTGGAAAACTAAATGCAACAATACCATTTGTCACGTATTCGATTTCTGAAATGATATTACTTACGCCCCATGTACGTTCTGAATCTTCTCTGAGATAGTCCCATTCCACATTCAGGCTGGTAAGCTTTCTTGCATTTTCCTTAAACTCGGAAATATTGTTAGAATTGTAATTAATCATCGCGAAGAGATCCGTGCGCTTCACGTAATGTGTTTCTACATCCGGATTATCTTTCGCAAAAAAGTGAAATGCGTTGATTAGTTTTCTCTGTACTAATCCTAATGTTCCTTGAACCTTAATATGGATAGTACCAACGGCCTTATTAAAGTGATCATTCTCTTTAACTGTCGCCAACGAAGCTGGAATTACTACATCGTCCATGTGGTCTCCAATAGGTCACAAAATTATTAAATGAATTAGTTACCATTGCGATGATGATTAACAAAATATCCATTGTCAACTTTTGTTCGCATTTATTTTTAGCTCCCAAATAAAGTGACTAATTATTTATATCAATATTCGCTACTAACCCCGTCAAATATAGGTCACAGTATTTGGGAAGCGTTTAATTATCTGCTTCAAAAAGGCACCATATTTGCTAAACGTGGCTACACGCTGGTTTCTAGATAGGTCACTAGATTTGGGATGTTAATAAGTCACAAGAATTGGTAAGCAGCTAAATCCTCAATAGGTCACAAGATTAAATGGATCAGTATCTATAGGTCACAAATATCCTGCTATTTAGCCTATTAGAAGTAAAGATAATGAGCACTTACTATCAACAAGCTCTAGCAATGACGTAGCTCAACTAAAAAAACATTAGTATTTTTTGAAGTTGAAGACATTTTAAGGCTGGAATATGAGTATTAGGTCACAAGAATTGGTAAGAAAGTAATGTTATAAAATATTATGTAATTGATTTATAACAATAAATTCATATAAATTAAGTTGTCAGTATGAAATACCAACAAATATTGTGACCTATTGGTTATCACCAAATATTGTGACCTGTGCTAGGCTGGTTTCTGCTACTTATAAATCAATGGGTTAGAGTGAATCTAGTGATTAAGGTGTTTAAAATCAGCGAATAGCCCCAAATCTAGTGACCTAATCTCACAAATCTTGTGACCTATTAAATATAAGCTAATTAAAACAGCTAGTTATCATACTTATTCACATGCCACCAAATATAGTGACCTATTAAAAACTGCCTAACAAATTCGGTGACCTATGCTCCCACAGATAGTGACCTAACCCCAATAACCATCACATATCCGGTGACCTATCTAATCAAATTTTGTGACCTATTGAACCAAATAATATGACCTCAAAGGATAATTCATCACAAATAATATGACTTATGCTAACAAATAAGGTGACCAATAAAGAGTAATAATTAATATATTCAATGAGTTATATTGATAAATCTATACAACAACATTATGTTGTCTGTTGTTTATTAATAAAACAACTACAAGTCAAAACCAGTCTGCAATAATATTTATGCCTAAACTTGCAATATTTCTCTAAGATCAGACGGTCTTATCTTGATATTAGTGAAGACAGAGCTTTTCACAACTCCACTTTGCTTAGTGCTATCTTCCGATACGTCACCAAAACCTCTTATTTCCATATCCATATCTGCTAACTTAAATCCGTTAGGTTCGGCTTCAACCATTTTTAAACGCTCAAGAGTCGTTTCATCCACTTCATCTGGCGTGTACATGAAAAAATACCCAGTACCTCCATGGCGCGCAACACGTCCACGTATTTGATGCAATTGAGAAACGCCAAACCGTTCGGCATTAACGACTACAATTGATAATAAATTTGGAATATCAACACCGGCTTCTAGGATAACTGAAGCTACAACACCATCATAAGTACCATTTTTCATAGAATCAACTAACGACACTTTATCGTCATCTGTCATCTTGCCATGAACCATACAGAACTTACCAGGGAACATTTTATCCCATGATTTGAAAGCGTCTTCAACGCTGGTTTTAGCCTTGGCACCATGATATTTCTTGTTTTCAGCATCGGCCTTAGCTTTAGCTGCGATGTTTTTTTCTGTAACTTTAACGTTTGGGTAGATGACAGCAACTTGACCACCACTGGCCATGACTTTTTCAATATGATCAAACAGCTTTTTACGCTCAGGATACGTGACTACACGTGAAACAATCCTTTTTTTGAAAGGAGTTTCTTGCAACACAGTTAGATCCATACCACTGTTCATCACAAGTGCTGCAGTCCTGGGGACGCACGTAGCCGTAGCCTCTAGACAATTTGTATGTTCAGCTCTTAACTCTTCTCGCTGCGTTACTGAAAACTTGTTTTGTTCATCAACAACCAAGAAATCTATATGCCATTTTGCCTTTTTGATACGTGAAAACATGGCAGTTGTACCAATAATTACAGGATTCTGTGAGAAATCAGGTTGACTAGAGCCACTTACAAGGCTTACTAATGGCATTTTTGGATACCATAGACGCATTTTCTCTTCTGTTTGACGTACTAGTAGCAGATTGGGCATTAAAATCGCTACATGGGCGTTCGCCGCACGCGCAGCAGCAGCACAAACACCGAATACTGCTGTTTTTCCTGTACCAACGTCACCAGACAAGAGCATATTCAAAGCGTAAGGTCTCTTAAGGCCTTCAGAGATATCATTGATTGCTTGTTTCTGATCTGCAGTGAATTCAAATTTAAGACGAGCAGCTAAAGCATTGAGTGTTTTGTCATCAATACGGATAGCAGATTTAGGGTCTGGTCTCTGCATCGCTCTCTTTTGTGAAGTCCATACCACCTCAAAAGCTGCAATCTTTCGTGCAGAGTCCAGCGCTTCCATGCCCTGCCGCAAATCTTTTGGATGATGTAATGCGTATACAAACTCAGCCATTGATTTGAACTCAGTGACCTTTGATCGTTTTAGGATATCTTGCTCAGTAGCGCCTTCAAAGTAGCGATGTAGATAATCTACAGTGGACGATATCTTAGGTAAAAACTGCCTTACCTGGCGTGTTATATACTCAACAGAAACAACACCAGTCTTTCCACGGTAAAGTGGAACAATCTTGCCAATGTCGTCTGGATCAATTAGCTCTGGTGAATTTATTGTAAGTTCAGATGTTTTTTTATATTTGTTATTGTAAATACCGGCAATGCCACGGATAAAGGCAATACTGCCAACTTTAAGTTGTTTCCAAGACTCGACCGCCCCAAATACTGTGACCTTTACGTCCGTATTATTTTTGTCTGTTACCCAGAATTCAACTCTTGGTGGCTGCAGGCCTTTTAAGTCAGGTTGACTAGCAATTGTCACACGATAAATACGATGTTCATCCGGCCCAAAAAGCTCTTCGACCGTTTCGTAATACTTGCTGCAGTCTAAGTAGCCTTTTGGGAGATGTAATAACAATTGTTCATGCGTAGTGATGCCTAGCTTCTCTAGACGTGAGAAGGCTTTCTCTTCTTCATTTACATAAACAATGTCGTCCACTATGCGTTAGCTGAACGTGGAGCTTGTGTAGGCCTAGATGATGGTTTAGCCATGGTTTTCAACATCATCGTGATTTCATTCACCGTCATGTCAGGGAAGTTCTTTTTAAGCTGCCGGCTAACCAGTAACATTAACCTTAACCCAGCCGCATAAGATAATGGCACAGCCCTAGCGCCCTTGTCTTTGGCAGATACAGACGCAAAGAATCCAGTATCTTGGCGTTTGAACTGTAATGACTTGTCGTGCATTGGCCCATGACCAGAGAAGTTGCACTCTTGACTCACACCAAGCAATACCCAAGCAAACTCAATCAACTCATCAGCTGAGAAGCCAAATATCACCTTGTCCTTCCAGTCAATCTCACGACCACCCTCTTTTTGATTCGGCTTCTTGTTACCAGCGTCCACATTGATTGAGTAATCACCATCTTTCTCTGTTGCATTGAAGCATAGAGCTGACTTACCGCCATAAAATGTCATGCTAAAAAACTCTCGTTCAGAGCTAGATTCGCTTGCTTGCGCCCTACCCTTCTGGTTATCAGGATATGGATTGTACTCACCACTCAAATCTGGCTGATTTTCTCTAGCCCTGTTGTTTTGTGGCGCTGTATTTATATTGCGTACGTTCTGCGCGCTACTATGATTTGACGGTGCATTGTTAGTTTTTACAGCATTAGTCGGCAATGAAGCGCCATGCTCTGTAACCTTCTGCTGAATCCACTGTATAGCCGCCGCATCGTTTTGAGCAGCTGCAGATAAGTGCGTTCTAAATTCTCGCCCACACTCCTGCCCTATTTTGATAAGCGTTTCGTAAGGTAGAATATAATTCATTGATGCTAGGATCGACTGCACTGGCCCCGTTAGCAAGGCCGTAACACTATGAACATAGCCTTTGTTATGGTTCATAGCGTCTTCGTTATTTCCTATGCTTACAATGGCCTTTTTAAACTTATCACCCTCCATTTTCCCAACCGCTTTAAGTGCGTCAGCCGCTAAGTTTGGCAATGATAGTTTGACCATGACTTCATGCACTTTACGCAAGTTGTCTAAGTCTTCAATTTTTATTCTTTCATTCATATTCCACCTACCACTTATTTAGATAATACATAAATATCACAAGTCGTAAATCGCGCAACTCTGGCTTAACTTATTGCAATTACTTCTTTTTGGTCTTTTCTAGCTCTTTTTCTAACGCTGTTACAGACAACTCAAATACGTCGCCTAATGTCTTGTCCAGCTCATCTACCAGGGCATAAAACCTATTCATTGCATTAGTCGAAACCTTCAAACTCAAAGGCTCGGTCTTATCAGTTCTTCGTCTCGGGCCCATATTGCGCTTCAAAGGCGCGTTTTCTTTACTAACTGACTGCTTACGACTTGAAAAACCAGTCTTTTCGGCCAATTTGTCGATGTCAGCTTTTGCAGGAGCTACCGGCTTGTCAGTTTTGACTGCAAACTCATCCAATGAAGGCAACTCATCTGATTTCTTTTCGTCCACATCTTCCGTAGATGCAAATGAATTAACACGTTCTTCAGCCATGATTTACTCCCTTGATCGCTTTAAGCTCATCAATTACCTCTCTAGCGAACTCTTCAGCATTGATAATTGCTTTTGCTATGTTCGGCACCGATGCTTTATCCAACGCCTCCAATGGCTTCCTGAAGCTGAACATTGCTCTGAAAGCCTCGCGCTCATTCATTTCAGCGTTGAATAGTGGTATGCCAGCATCAAGCATTGATTTTTGAATGTGTGAAAGCGTTCTAGCTCTAATAGCCGCATTAGTTCTTGTCAGTAAAACTTTATACGGCAATGAATATTCTGGATTGGCACGACGCATCCCTTTTTCATGCTGTCTGATTACGTTTAATGCCTTACCTGCCTGCTCTGCGTCTAACTCTGAACCTTGTGTAGGCACAATTACGAAATCTGCCCTTGTTACAGCCATAACAACGATCTTAGAGGCAGTACCTTCTAAGTCTACGATCACAAATGGCGTCTTCATTGCAGCTTCATCAATACAATCTGCAATACTCTCTTCATCCGCATCTGAAATAACCGTCATGTTCTCTGGTTTATGACCACCCTTTGCCCATGTCTCAATTGGATGGTTAGGATCTGCATCAATTACAGTTACTTGAGTTTTTTTAGCTAACTGAGTTGCCAAAACTAGTGATGATGTTGTCTTGCCTGCGCCACCTTTAGGTGAAATAAATACGATTGTTGGCATTCTTTACGACTCCTTTTCTGATTTACCGTCCTTTTTTTAACGGTAAGCATAATTAAAGCATTAAAAATACATTACTAAAACATCTATAAAGTTTTATTAATACATTATTAAACCATTAAGAAAGCATTATTAATGTATTAGTAAGGCATTACTAAAGCATGATTAAAGCAATAGTAAACCATTATTAATACATAAATCAAGCATTATTAAAGAATATTAAAAGATTTAATAAATCATTAAGAATACAAAAAGAATTCTTTATGTATTCCAAAGTGGAGTGGTATGCTAAAACTAAGAAATAGAGAAGGGCGATGTTTTGCCCTAGGTGAATGTTAAGCTAGATTTGATTCTTTCAGAAATACTGAAGCCGGGTTGCCAGCGGTGGATGAGATATAAAGGTTATCTCTTGCTCGGGTCATAGCGACATACATAAGGCGACGCTCTTCTTCGATGATTGATTCTGTAATTACCAAATTGGCACCAGATGGGATTACGTCCTGCTCTGCAGCAATGATCCACACATTGTCAAACTCTAAGCCTTTAGAACCGTGCATAGTCATTAAGTGAACGCCAACACCATCTTTTGCATCATTTTTCTTGGTAACAAACGCAACCCGCTCTAGCATACTGCCTTTTACTTTTAATAAAACTGTGAGGGCAATACCAAGCCTTTGCTTATCAACTGACTTCTTGGCATTATTAATCATAAAGCTGGCAATAGAAGTAATAACTGAATCGGTGCGTTCTGGGTCTGAGCGAGAATTGCCTTTTGCCCAGCCGTTCAAATCTCTGATAAATACCTTTATTTTCTTAGATGCAATGGTGCTGAGTTTTTCAGTATTAATATTGTCGGTAAATTTCTTATCAAAGAGCTTTGAGTAATCATTATTTAATAGTTTATTTAACAGCAATAAATTATCATTATCAATGCCACACCAGTACAAGAGGTGGTCAATGTTCGTTTTTTCCTTAGAGTCGAACGACTTCATGAGGGAAAGCATTAAAGATACTGGTGACCGCTCCCATATAGGTTTAAAGCTTTTAATAGTTGGGATGTTATAGTTCTTTAATTCAGCATCGATAGCTTCTAGAAGTATATTGTTCCTTGCGAGTACTGCCCACTGTTTAGGCATCACTTCACCATCCAATAGCGTTGAAATAATTTTCTCGCTTACTGCAGCAGCTTCTTCTTTTCTATCCGGGTAACGAGATACCGCAACAATTCCACCAACACCACGGTTAGCCTGTAATTTCTTGTCCATCCGGCTGCCGTTATACTCAATTAGTTTGCCAGCTGCAGCAAGTATCTCTTTTTTGCATCGATAATTGGTATCTAGTACCACACGGACAGCGTTAGCTTCCTTTTCAAACCTACGCATCCCTTCAAACCCTAAAGAGTTACGGAAAGCATAAATAGCCTGGTCATCGTCACCAACTGCAGTAACCTTAATACCTACTTTAGCGTGTGCCATCATGTAGTGGTACTGGATTTCATCAGAGTCTTGAAATTCATCTACAAGCATGTGCGTTAAATTAAGCACCGGCATAGAACCATTAGAAATCTTTTCTAATGACATATTCATAATGTCATAAAAATCGATAACGTTATTTTTCTTACAAATCGATTGGTACTCTTTATAGATCATCGAGGCGTAATCGTTTGTAGGCTGAAAATTCAGTGTAGTTTTGCAGTTTTGCAGTAACTTCTGAGCCTCTTCAAGAGATAAATCGCAACCTGTATGTTCCAAAGCACGAATTAGGTACTCATTTACGTCTTTAGCTATCCTCACGCTGATTTTCTCGCGTTTTAGATGTGCAAGTGCCAGTGAGTGGAAAGTAGAGGCGTATACGTGCTTTAATTCATTCTCTGAGAGAAGAGGGGAGAGGCGTTCACGCAATTCGTTTGCGCCTTCCCGGGAGAACGTTACTACGACGATGTTAGCTTCAGGATTTTGCTCAAGAATGCTAACAACTTTACTGACTACAACTTTTGATTTGCCGGATCCTGGACAAGCAACTACTAAGCAGTTGTCATCACAAGAAACGGCATTTTTTTGTTTAGCATTTAAACTCATGCAGCAACAGCAGCTGATACGGATACTTCAGAAGCTTTTGCTTTCGTCTTCTTTTCGGCCTTAACTGCTACAACTTCAGCTACCTTTGTTGATTTTGCTGGTTTAGCTTCTTTTACCTCTTTAGCAGCTTGTGGTGATGGCGCCGCTGATTCGCGAGTGCTGCGCTGGTCACGGTTAATACTATTCAATAGACGTCTGTAATTAACGATGGTCTGGTAATTCACATTCTTGATTAAGGTTTTCACTTCCCACTCATTTTCAGTGCGATGTAGTTCGTTTTTGCGATAGTCTGGATTTAGCGCATTTTCAACCCATAGGTTGTAATTCAGCATTAAGCACAAATCAGATTTCTCAAGCACCTGGTAATACAATTTATCTAATGGTGAAGCGAAGCTAACTTCAATTTCATAAGATTTATTGTAGTCACCTTCAGGAATCGAGTGAGCAACAATAGCTGCTTTGTATTGGCCAATCAATTCGTCTAATTTGCTAACTGCGCCTTCCATAGCTTTGATGACAGAGGATTCAACAGCCATAACGTCTTTATGGTTCTTTTCTAGAACTAGTACGCGGCCCATGACGGGGATAAAGAACAAATACTGAGACATTTTGCTGAAATAGCGCGTGAAAGTCTTGTGAACATGTGGGTGGCCTAGGCGTGTTTTCCTTTTAATCACTACACCACGATGACGTTCTAACCAGTCGTCACGTTCACGATTTAATATATCTGAGACGGAAATGCCTCGACGGATTGCTTTGGTTACATTCTCTGCGTCTGGCGATTCAATTACCGCCTGCGCGACTTCTTCATTACTAGCTGTTTCTGCCATGATTGTTCCTTTTCTGTGGAAAAAATACGTACGTTGCAATATGGGTATTAATGCAACATTATTTTTCCACGCATAAACCAATCATGTGATTACAGATAAAGCCCGTTTTGCTATCTAATAATATTTATCAACTAAAACCACAAATTTTTATTGACATAATGATTTTCTAAAGATTAAGATAGAACCGTTGCAAAAGTGTGAGCTTCCAGACACTTCAAAAAAATTAAGCATTTAAACTAGTAATACATCAAATATCTGTGCAGAGAGTGCTACCGAGTGTAACCAGTCGATAGTTTTCTCGTGTGAAAACACAGAACGTTTAGCCTTCCGCGCTAAGCATCTAAAAAAGCAGGGGACTCCCAAGACCTTTCTGCCTTAAAGCTAAATCAGCTAAAACAGTCAATTGTAAAAATCCACTCTGATAAGACCTAACGGGCTTAGTGTGGCGTGATCCTGCGTAATGGTTAAATATTGCTTTCGCCTCTTTCAGAAGACGCGATTAGCTTGCGGCAGCGCTTCGGCGCTCGCCCCATATCTCCAAAGTTGATCCTAATCGGTCAGCTTTTTTCCCATGAGGGTTTGTCCCTTATGGGATGACCTCATGGTTTTTTCTTTTGCCATGGGTCTGTGAACCATGGTGTATTTATTTATATCGGGTTGTTCACAGCACCTACAGCATATGGAGAAATAATCATGTTTAAAGCAGCTATCGTTGCAGGTCTTTTATGGGGTGCATATTCAGGTATTAGCGGTGTTTCAGATCTTCGTGATGGAGTAAAACACATCAATGACAGCCGTCAAGCTGCTATTGAACAAGCTACTAACTACTAGGCTAGAAAGAGATTAGGTTTTCCTAGTCTCAACCGGACTCCGCGAAAGCGGGGTCTCCCACTTAAATGCATGTGATGCGTGTGTTTAAGGGGAGTCCCCGTTAACTAAGAGAAAGGAAACATCATGAGCACAATTACTTCAAACCCGACTTCAGGGATTATTGGCCAAATGCGTGATTCAGGAATTGCAATTGACGTTGCGATTAAGTTTCATTCGTTTATGCGTAAAAGCACCAGTAATCAGAAGACAAGGAAAGCTGTACGTGTGGTATTGCAGAACATTCGCAAGAATTTTAATGCAGTACATTGAGGCATACCTGGCCGTGGAGACGGTCAGGTAAATCCTTATTAAAAACTAGCTTTTCACCAAGAGTTATTTTTTAAAAAGGATTTTTGTCGAAAGGCAAAAACGCGCGTATGTAAGTACGCATTTTATAAACCCGATGGGGTGGTTATGACAACCGCCCTTAGGGGCATAGTCATATCTGCTCTGCGTAACTAGGAGCAAATCATGACAAACTCAAAATCGACCAAATATGGTCATGTCATCATGGATGTTGCTGTACATCTACGCGGTAGAACACCAATCGCATCAGCTGTATTGAAAAACGGTTTGGGTAAAGTGGTACACGTCTATGAACTTCAAGACGGTGACTGCGTTATCGTAAATCGCAATTCAAAACATCCCAAGTGCAGTATAAAAAACGGAGAAATGACAAAGGCTGGTTTATCCAGTTTTGTTAGTTCAGAGTGCCGTAAAGACTCGTTGAAAGGCATAACTAGTACATTAACGAAAGTTGGGTACCAAGTAACGTCTGATAAACGAACAGGTAATTTACCATTACTACAAACGCCGATTGTCTTCACAGATAATTTGGCCGCTGCAGCTTAGGGGGTTCATATGAGAAAATCTATGAAACCTTTAAGACAGGTTAATCTGTTCAGTGGTTTGCCAGAGCGACAACGTAAAGTTAAGCCGAAGGTAAAAGTCAAATCCATAACAAAAGCTGTGTACGAGAAAAAGGTTAAGACTAAGAATTTAGTCAGAAACTTTTTTGAAAACCAGTTGATGTTGCCAGTAATCACTGTAGTCAATTCAATATTTGGTACAGAAAAACCGTTGCCATTACTTCCAGATGAATTCCTTGAAAAAGGGTTCCCTGATCTAGTAACCAAGCACCGGGCATTTCGAGTCAGCGATAGTATCAATGATGCATTAGATGTTGAAGCAACAAGACGAACTGTATTCAGGCAAACATGGAGTGATCACCACATCATTTGCATTCACTCTGAATTACTCTACGAATCACTCACTGTATTAACTTACGATGGTGTACCAGAAGAAAAAATCGATGTTATCGAATGGATATTTGCAGAAGACGAACTCATGTGGCATGGCAGAAGAGTCAAAGCGGAGCACATCCCGTTTAGCTTTAAAGCTTGTTGTATGTTGTGTAGATTTGATTACACAGTCTTGCAAGATTTTATTTATTCAAAACTAACAGCCGAATACAAACAGTTAATCAATTATGAGATGGCTGCTTAATCAACCCTATCGGGGCATGTACCCTTTAGGGCATGCTCCATTTTTTTATAAGGAGCAATAAATGAAATTAGTACAGAAACCTATGAAGCATCTATTCAATATGCCAGTAGATGAAAGTCTAGTAGCTAATGCTTTTGAATGGGAAGATGGTGAAGAGCACATTGTTCAAAACATCCCCAAGCAAAAAGATGGTTATATTTTCCGCCGTACACTTATGCGCGATATTTTAGCCTGGCATCATCATATGAAAGAGCCTATTTTGCTTTACGGGCCAACTCAGTGTGGTAAAACCAGTTTACTAAATCAGTGTGCTAGCAGCTTACAAATACCTGTTTGGTCATTGACTGGTAATCGTCAATTAGAACTAACAGAACTCTTTGGCCAATATGGTTTAAATGAAAATGGTGGTTATGTTTGGATGGATGGTCCGCTAACGCTTGCTGCTCGAAATGGCGGCTGGTTTATGATTAATGAAATTGATCGTATGCGACCTGATGTACTGGTAGGACTTAATGACGTGTTAGAGATGGATGACTTTACTTTAGCTAACAAGCAAGGTGAAATTGTTAAATTACATCCTAATTTCCGAATCGTATGTACTGCTAACACAAACATGGCTGGCGATGAAGGTGGTAACTACAACACTGCAAATATCCATGACAAAAGCGTTCTTGAACGTTTCGGCATGATAGTTTCAGTAGGTTACCCAGACCAAAAAGAAGAGCAGGCTCTACTTGAGCAGGTTTTTTTAAATATCAGCGATGATGACTTGAAACTTTGGTTCTCTGAAGAAAAGCTAAAAGTTGAAAAGTTTGATGGCACTACGGTGCTCGATGGTGAGTTTGTAGATCGTCAATCATTTATTCGTGGCATGTTAAAAGTTACGGATATGGTTCGTGGTCAAAGTATTGACGGTGGTACGCAAGCCGGCAGTGCATTAGAACGTACATTATCAACATCAACTTTACTTCGTTGGGCACAGCAATGCATTACTTTCCGTGCTTGCACAAAATATGATTTGTCACCATTGCATTACGCGTTGGAACGGTCGCTTACAAATGGCTGCACAGCTACTACTAAGCAAGTAATTCATGAAATTGTTAAATCTGTATTTGGCGTCGAAATGACTACCGAATCAGTGCAGTAATTTAATAATCATGGATGCCGCTAACGAAATGCCAGTCATAGTTGCAACATGGGCTGGTACAGTAAACAATGATTGGTACGAAAAGGCGGATGAATTGCTTAAAACAGTCTTGAGCGAGTATTTTACATATTCGTTTAAGGGTGTTGGGCTATTTGGAGACCTTAAAATCGTATCAAAACAAACATCCTCTCAGCTTACTTTTAATGTTGATGCGAAGGGCAAAACAAGAGGCGTTGTAAAGAAAATGGGAGATGACACTTATGTGTTTCTCTTGTTCATTATGGCGCTCTCAAAGTTAGCTTCTTTTAGCATGGCGGACAAAGATAGCAAAACTCCAAGAATATCTTGCAATCCGGATAATCCTTTTTTCAAAGACTTGAATGTAGATCAAACCAAGTTGGAAGAATTAGGTGTCTTGTTAGGTATCACGATATCGGACAAAAAACGTTCGATGCCTGGTACTGCAGTGTTCTTTTAACCCAGACGCCCCTCACGGGGCATCTGCTCAATTCCATGTGATAGATGTAATTGAACAGGTTATTTGCCGCGAGGCGATATGGGCGTTTACCGAAAGGTAAGCATTTCAAAATGAGCTATACAGCTCGTAATCTGGAGTAAAAAATCATGCAATCAATTGTATCTTGCATTCTAGGCATTCTATTTGCTGCACTTGTTCTAGGATTTTGCTGGGTCTGGTTTCTCGGGCCTTTAGTTAAATCCTCTTTAGCAGTCAGTAAAGGTTGTCTTAAATCATTAGGCGGCACCTTTAATCTTGGTATCAGTATTGGTAACAAAGTCATCAAGACTAAAGTTGAAAAAGTAATTGAGCCTGATGGAGAAGTAGTACCTGAAGCGCAATTTTTCGACGCAATCACTGGGCCAAACTATGAAATAGCTAAATGGGTAAAAACACATCCAATCAAAAACATTGGGTATGTTCAATTCAGAGGTTATTCTAAACATTTGGAACGCTGTCTTGTGTTAGAAAATAAGCCAACTGTGGAAAAGAAATTGGGTAAACGTATTCAATTATCTAATCTTGAAGGTAGCTTTACACAAAATGATCTTAAGGCTTTAGACAAAACCATACTTGAAGTTAATGAGTTGGTTAAATCAACAGTCAGTAGGGTCGAGTCAAAATCACCTGCAGCACCAAAAGTAGCAGTAGCAGTTGTTAAAGAGCCAGCCATACAAGCTAGTCCTGTTGAGTCTTCAGTCCCTGAAGTCAAGAAAGACAAAGCAGTTGAAGCATACAAAGGTTTTTTAATTAGTTACGGCAAGGCGGTGCGTCATATGTCATCTTCTAAAGAAGATGACGGTACAGATGATGCTGGCAAAGAAATTGAACAATTTAGAATTGTTATCCGTAGTGAAGATGGAGTCGATGAAAGTATTTGGGGTCAAGATTTATTGCGTGCTATTAAAGACGCTAATATTTCTCTCAATGAAAAAATCGAAGTCATCAAAACAGGTAAACGACAATTCGGTTCAGTTTGGAAGAACCTTTACGTGATCAACAAAGTTGCGTAAAGACCAAACGATGGTAGTCTATATTTATAGGTTATCTATTAAATCATCAGCTTTCTAGCCTATTAGGAAGCTGGTACAACTCTAAGGAGAAATAAATTATGGCTTCGGTCAACAAAGTTATCTTGGTAGGCTCTCTAGGCAAAGATCCGGAAGTTCGGTTCATGCCTAATGGTGAAGCTGTTGCAAACTTTAGTATTGCAACAACAGATTCATGGAAAGACAAATCAGGCGCCAAGCAAGAAAAAACGGAATGGCATAACATCGTCATGTATCGGAAACTGGCTGAGATTGCAGGGGAATACCTTAAAAAAGGTCGTCCTGTGTATATCGAAGGTCGTTTGCAAACACGCAAGTGGCAAACGAAAGAAGGTCAGGATCGCTATACCACTGAAATCATTGCAGACAGTATGCAAATGCTAGGTGGTAATCGTGATAAAGACAGTAGTGGTAGCAATGACAATGGTGGCGGTTATGATGGTCAGCAACAAGACAATCAACAATCACAATCTAGTCAACAAAAACCACAGCAATCTGCAGCTCCGGCACAAAACAATAATGCTTCCACAGGTAATGGATTCGAGGACTTCGGTGAAGATATTCCCTTCTGAGGTCTACCTACTTTAAAAGTGTAAACAAACCCCATTAACTTCATGAGTTAATGGGGTTTTTCTTTATTTACATATTGTTTTGAGTCTGTTAAATTAATTTATTAAAATATACCTTCAGAAAGTGTAAACAATGACTCAAAAATATCGTATAAAAATTATTGTCACTTCATCAGGAGAACGTCTTCCGATGTTGCTTGGTTGTGATGGTTTTCCGATATTTGAACCAACCGTTTTCTCTTTATCAGAGGTGCGTGCGAGAAATAGAGCATCTAATACAATTGATAGTTATCTTAGATCCATCATGGTGTTTTTGTTATTTATTGATTTAAGAAATATTAATTTAGAAGAGCGTTTGAATGCTGGTCAGTTACTTTCTTTAGGTGAGATCGAAGATTTGGTCGGAATATGTAGATTACCAGTTGAAAATATTCATTCCTTGTTGGATGAAGTTCAAGTAGAGCCAAAGAAAAAAAACTCGTCAGTCGTTTCCTTAGAGAAATTAAGAATGTCTTCACCAAATAATAATGTACTTAGAATTAACTCTGGCTCAGCTGCAACTAGATTGAGAAATATCCGTGATTATTTAAGATGGGTTTGTTTGGCCCGCATATCTAAGCACGGGGTAGATGCATCACTTCGCTTGTCGTTGGAATCATCGGTTCAATATACCTCAAATGCTATTGATGCTCGATTACCATCTGGCGCATACAATCATTCAAGAGTTGATCAGCGCGAAGGATTGGAACCAGAAGTCGTTAGTCAAATTTTAAAAGTTATAAATCCACAATCACCTGACAATCCTTGGACTGATGAGCATTCAAAGTTCAGAAACGAGTTAATTATCTTGTGGTTATTAAACTTTGGCTTGAGGCGTGGCGAGTTACTCAACATTAGAATAAGTGATCTAGACTTTAGAGAGTCTACAGCAGCTGTAGTTCGTCGAGCCGACGATCTCTCTGATCCGCGAACTAACCAACCCAAGGTTAAAACTAGAGGGAGAGAAATTCCGTTTACACCCGGACTTTTAGATATGACCAACGCTTACATCATGAATCATCGTTCAGTTATACGAGGTGCAAGGAAACATGATTTTCTTTTTGTTGCTTCAGATTCTGGTTTTCCATTATCAATTCCTTCTTTAAACAAAATATTTACTGTGCTTAAGAAAAAATTTCCAGATGTTGCAAATCAACTATTCCCGCACATACTCCGCCACACATGGAATGATAACTTCTCAGAAAAAATGGATAAAAATAGAGTTGGTGAGGAAGAGGAAAAGAAAAATCGATCCTATATGATGGGCTGGTCTGAAACGTCAGGAACTGCAGCAACCTATACGCGTCGGCATATTCGTAAGAAGTCACAGGCTGCATCGTTAGAACTACAAAAAAGTTTACTGGAAAAGTATGATTATAAATAAACGCTTGCAGACAGCTTATTTAAGCCAATCTTTACAAGACTTGCCAGAAGAGATAACAACTTTTAATAAAATACGATTTAACCCTAAAAGCGATAGGTGGTCTTATAGGGATAGCACACAATCAGTAAGCATAAATTTTAAAAGTCTTAATGCGGCGGAAAGCCTCGCTCTTTCAATTAAAAAGGGGTTGATTTGGTACGCTGAAAATAAATCCTCTGCATACATGTTAGGTATTTTTTCGGTAGTTAAGACAATGTTACTAACTATCGAGCGAGAGAAAAATGAGATTCTATTCATTACTGCAAGTGATCTGCTTAACTACAGGTCTACTCTAAGTGTTGAGAAAACATATTATCTTGGACGATTGTCAACATTTCTTAGAAAGCTGGATAGTTTAGGTCTTTTAGGTGTTAGTGACGATGCAATAACCCTTTTAAAACAACTTCGCCTAAAAGGTTGCGTTAAAGGCGAAGCTGTTTTAACAATGGATCCAATTGATGGCCCATATACAGATATTGAAGTTCAATCGATCATTGATGCTGTTAATACGAGTTATGATCTTGGAAAATTTTCATTAGAAAATTACGTACTTGTCCATTTAATGCTTGCTCTAGGTGCGAGGCCCTCTCAATTCGCATCAATAAAGGTTAGTGATTTTGGAATTAGCGCAGCAAAGGATGGAGCTACTTTATACACATTAAATATTCCTCGAGTTAAGCAAAGAGGTTATTTATCTCGTTCTCAATTTACCCAGCGCGTATTAATTCCACATATTGGCGAAAAACTAGCTCAACATATTTTTGATTTAAAAATCATGTTTGCAGAAAAATTATCTGACTGTAGCCACGCTCCCCTTTTTCCAGCAAAGCAATCTAAACAAGATGAGCCAGCAGGGTTCGAATTTCATAAAACAGCTGGAAATTTGGGGCGAACAATAACGAAATCGCTTAATACTCTAGAGGTTTTTTCTGAACGAACCGGAGAACAACTACACATTACTCCAATACGATTTCGCCGTACATTAGGTACTCGAGCCGCGATGGAAGGTCATGGAGAACTAGTTATTGCTGAGCTTTTAGATCATACAGACACTCAGAATGTCGGTGTTTACGTTCAAGCTACTCCTGAGATCGTTGGACGAATTGACAGGGCAATGGCATTACATCTTGCGCCACTTGCACAGGCGTTTTCCGGGGTAATAATTAAAAACGAGTCTGAGGCGAGGCGAAAGGACGACCCAACAAGTCGTATTTGCGAGCCGCGTTTTGAGCCTTCGATGAAACCGATGGGTAACTGTGGTCAATATGGCTTCTGTGGCCAGTTAGCGCCAATTTCGTGCTATACATGCCGCAACTTTCAACCCTGGTTAGATGGTCCACACGAAGCAGTACTAAATCATCTTATTTCAGAGCGTGAACGTTTAATGGTTACAAGTGACTCCCGAATAGCTTCAATCAATGACAGAACAATTTTAGCTGTGGCATATGTTGTGAAACGTTGTGATGAAATAAAAAATGGAATGAGTGAGACTGTTAATGGCTGACATTATAATATTCCAACCCCAAGCCGAGATTGATGCTGCTGGAAATTTACGTATATTTATTAACTTATGCCAAAAAGAGTTGAAGGTGTTTGGCGCAGAGTTACCCTTTAAAGAAGACACATGGGATATTTCTGACTCTATTAATTTAAATGGCCACGGTAATAAACGGCATCGACTGGTTTTTAGCAATCTGGAAACTGTTAATGATGACTCGCCTATTTCGATGGCTGAACCATTTTTATCTTTTGCTAAAGCCTACTTTCGCTACATGCAAGGATTTAGACCTGTCAATGGTACAGGCCCAAGGCTCGTTGCATTAAGAGCTTTGGAAGCGGCTTTGAGAGAGTCTGGCGGCGATGCCGATCCAATTCGATCTGACTTGCATATCTTTAACCGTGCTGCTCAGATGATTGTTGAGAAATACTCTGCCGCTGCCGCCTATAGACAAGGCGGTCAACTTGAAATGCTTTCTGAGTTTTTATGTGATAACAAACTTACAACAGTATCAGTGCGCTGGAGAAATTTCATAATGCGGCCAAAAGATACAGTTAGGGTTGGTAAAGAGTTTGATGAAAGACGTAATGACAAGATGCCAACCCAGGCAGCATTGGATGCATTACCTGAAATATTTCTCAGAGCAGTTGAGCCTATTGATGTGATTGTAAGTTCAGTTGCTGCATTACTATGTGCTTCTCCAGACCGAATAAGTGAGGTGTTATCACTGCCTCATGATTGTGAAGTCAAGCAAAAAAATATTAAAACAGGAGTGGAGGCTTATGGTCTCAGATGGTGGCCAGCTAAAGGTGCAGAGCCAATGATTAAATGGGTTGTTCCCTCTATGGCTAGCGTTGTACAAGTTGCTATTACAAAAATAAGTAAAATAACTGACGAGTCACGCCGCATTGCTCAATGGTATGAGAGCCACCCTAATCAGTTGTATTTATCACAAAGTATCGAATATCTACGTTTGCAAGAATGGTTATCTATGGCTGACTTGAGATCCATTTTTGGATTTACACAAAGTAATAGTGCCTTGGCATGGTGCAAGAGTAATAGCATTGAGGTTGATAAAAAATTGGGGAAAATGTATGTGCGATTTTCTCATGTTGAAAAATCCATAGTTAAGATGTTACCTGTTGGCTTCCCAATAATGGATAAAAACACTGGTTGTAAATATAGCGATGCATTGTTTGTTATGCGCACTTACGAGTTAGGATCTCAAAAAGCGACTTTAAATTGTATGATTGAATCTGTAAGTATTAATCAGATAAACACTGGTCTTGGCGGACGCGTTGAACATGGACATGAGTCTATATTTTCTCGATTTGGATATACAGAACCTGATGGTAGCAATATCAACATTTCTACACATATATTTAGGCATTATTTAAATACATTGGCACAAGCTGGGGGGTTAAGCCAAATTGATATTGCCAAATGGTCTGGCCGTAAAGATATAAAGCAGAACGTTGCTTATGACCATGTTACTCCAGGTCAAATGGTCCAGAAAATTAGAGACGCGATTGGTGATGAAAATATTATGTTTGGTCCACTTACAGAATTGTCCAAAAAAACGCTTATTCCAAGAGATGATTTTGCTAGATTGGTAGTGCCTACTGCACATACTACTGAACTGGGTTATTGCATTCATGACTATACGATGTCCCCATGCCAAACTCACTTAGATTGCATAAATTGTACAGATTTGATTTGCATTAAAGGCGACTTCGAAAAAGAATTAAAATTGCGAATTCAATTAGATGAATCCAGAGAATTGATGCTTAAAGCAGAACTGGCAACTAAAGAACATTATTATGGCAGCGATAGATGGTTTGATCATCATAAGGTCACATTCGAGCGATTGTCAGAGCTTTTGTCAATCATGGATAATCCTAGTGTACCCAAGGGAGCGGTGATACAGTTATCTCCACCGAAATCCCCAACCCAGATAATATCTATGCAAAAGAAACTAAACAAATCAGCCAAGAATGTTAACAACCCAACTATTGCACTTAGTCAAGAAAACTTTAAAAAGGACTAGAATGAAACAAACTAGAGCAAAAAATCTTGATGATGCAGATATTAAAAAAATAGTTGAAATTTTAGATGGCTGGTCTGAAAAATTAACATGGGATTTGTTAATTGATGCTGTCGAATTACGTCTTCACAATCGCTACACACGACAGACACTCCACAAACATGAACGTATTAAAAATGCTTTCGAACTTCGAAAAGCTGCGCTAGCAGACGGCAACGAAGAAATTCGGGTTGTTCGCTCTCCAGAATTACAAAAGGCTTTAGAACGAATCGCAAGGTTCGAAGCGGAAAGTAAGCGGCTAGAATCTGAGAATCAACAATTATTAGAACAATTTGCACGTTGGGCATATAACGCTCATACGCGTGGACTAGATTCAAATTTCTTAAATAAACCGTTGCCACCTGTTAACCGTGGTTAAAAACAGATGCACCAATAATATTAATCCAGATTCAAATATGCGCTACTTAGACATTTGAATTTATACTAATAAATTGTAAGCAAGTTTCAATTCTGTAAGTTATAACAAAAATACAAAATGATATCGAAAAAAGAGCTATCTGAACGTGACATTTGTACTAAGTATATTCAGCCCGCTTTAGAAAAAGCAGGCTGGGATAAGCTCACTCAAATTCGTGAAGAAGTTAGCTTTACTGATGGACGAATTTACGTAAAAGGTAATCTTACTTCGCGAGGTAAAGGTAAGCGAGCAGATTACATCTTGTATTACAAACCGAATATCCCGATTGCAATTATTGAGGCTAAAGACAATAAGCAGAGTATTAAGGCAGGTATTCAACAGGCCTTAGATTATTCGAATATACTTGATATACCGTCAGTTTTCAGCAGTAATGGCGATGGATTCTACCAGCACGACCGCACTTGCACAGATGGCGAAATTGAAAAAGAGCTGAGTCTTGATCAATTCCCCACGCCAGAAGAACTTTGGGAGCGTTATAAAAAATTCAAAGGTATTGTTACCGAAGAGCAGGAGCGTATTAGTGCGCAAGATTATTTCTTTGATGGCACTAATCGCAAGCCTCGCTACTATCAACAAATCGCCATAAACCGTACTGTAGAAGCTATTGCCAAAGGTCAGCAACGCATTTTGCTTACGATGGCAACAGGCACAGGGAAAACTTATACCGCCTTTCAGATTATTCACAGGCTATGGAAAAGCGGCACAAAAAAACGCATTCTATTTTTAGCTGACCGCAACGCACTTATAGACCAGACAAGGCGCGGAGACTTTCGTCATTTCAAAGATAAAATGACAGTCATTAAGCAAAAGAAGATTGATAAATCCTACGAAATCTACCTCGCTCTTTATCAGGGTTTGACCAACTACGACGAAGACAAAGATGCTTATCGTGAGTTTAGTCCTGATTTTTTCGACCTCATCGTGATTGATGAGTGTCACCGTGGGAGCGCTTCAGAAGACAGTGCTTGGCGCGAGATTCTAAGTTATTTCAAAAGTGCTACCCACATTGGTTTAACAGCAACACCAAAAGAAACTGAAACAATCTCTAGCACTGAATATTTTGGCGATCCTATCTATACCTATTCGCTTAAACAGGGCATTCAGGATGGTTTTCTAGCGCCATATAAAGTGGTTCGTATTGGCCTGAATGTTGACCTTGAAGGCTGGCGACCAGAAGTTGGTAAAACAGATAAGCAAGGCTTGCTGGTTGATGACCGTATCTATAATCGTAAAGATTTTGACAAAAGCCTTGTGATTGATGAGCGTACCGAAAGCGTCGCTAAAAAAGTTACTGACTTTCTCAAAAAAACTAATCGTTTTGATAAAACCATAATCTTTTGTGTCGATATTGATCATGCCCAGCGGATGCGTACTGCAATTGCCAATGCTAATAGTGATTTAATGGCTCAAAACAGTAAATACGTCATGCAAATCACTGGAGATAACGATGAAGGTAAGCGAGAGCTCGATAACTTTATCAATCCTGAAGAGAAATATCCTGTCATCGCAACTACATCAAAACTAATGACTACTGGGGTAGATGCGCAAACCTGCAAGTTAATTGTGTTAGATAGCAACATTGCCTCGATGACCGAATTCAAGCAAATCATTGGTCGCGGCACGCGCATCAATGAAGAGTTCGGTAAAACATTTTTCACAATTATGGATTTTAGAAATATTACAGATCTATTTGCCGACTCTGCTTTCGATGGAGACCCAGTGCGTCTCAAAGAAATGGAAGAGGATGATGAATTTGAATCACTAGAAGATGAGGTTGCTAGCAGCGAAACAGTGATTGATGAAAATGGTGATGAAGTCACCTTTGATACACCTTACACACCACTAGACATCATTGGTGGTGGCGACATCATTAGCGAGCCTCGTCCAAAATATTATGTAAATGGCGTTAATGTTGCGGTACTAAATGAACGTATTCAATACATGGATGGAAACGGCAAGCTCATTACGGGCAGCTTAAAAGACTACACCCGTCAAAAGGTTCTAGAACAATATAAGTCTCTAGATGAGTTTCTCAATAAGTGGAATCAAGCAGATAAAAAGCAAGCAATTATTGATGAGTTAATTGAGCAGGGCGTTGTGTTTGAGAATCTCAAAGAAGCTATCAGTAAAGAGATGGATATTTTTGATTTAATTTGTCACACCGCTTTTGATCAACCTCCGCTTACACGCAACGAACGTGTTAATAATGTTAAAAAACGAGATTATTTTACAAAGTATGGTGAGCAAGCCCGAAAGGTACTAGAAGCATTACTTGATAAATACGCGGATGGGGGTATTGAAAATATCGAAGACATGAAAATATTACAAGTTAATCCGTTTGATGCATTCGGCTCACCAATCGAAATCGTTAAACTGTTTGGCGGCAAGCGCCAATATCAGCAAGCACTCATAGCACTTGAACAAGAAATTTATAAGGCAGCATAGCAATATATGACAAATGTTAGTGGAATCGTAAAATCAGCAAGAAAAATCATGCGGCAAGATACAGGTACAGGCAGCGACGAGTTGCGTATTTTGCAGCTGGGCTGGATGTTATTTTTAAAAATATTTAGCGATAAAGACAAAGAGCTAGAGTTATTGCAAGACGATTACACCTCCCCTATTCCCGCAGAACTACATTGGGATGTTTGGGCGGGTAATGATGAAGGCATGACTGGCGACGAACTATTGCAGTTTGTTGACCGTAAGCTATTCCCCACGCTTTCAAATATTGACCTTTCCACTGGTAACAAACGTGCATTACTTGTGCATGAGGTATTTGATAATAATTATAACTACATGAAGTCTGGCATACATTTACGCCAAGTGATTAACAAACTAAACGAAATCGACTTTAATAATAGTAAAGACAAACACGTTTTTGGTCAGATTTATGAGAGCTTTTTAGGTGAGTTACAAAGTGCTGGTACATTAGGTGAGTTCTATACACCAAGAGCCATTACAGAGCTCATGACGGAGCTCATTGACCCAAAGGCTGGTGAGCAAGTGTTAGACCCCGCCTGCGGCACTGGTGGCTTCTTAACGGCCGTCATTGAACATCTAAAGGCTAAGGCAAACAGTGTTGCAGAACGTGAGGCGATTCAACATAACGTGAAGGGCTGGGAATATAAACCCTTACCTTACATGCTCGCCAATACTAATCTGATATTGCACGACATAAACCTACCCAATATACGCTATGGCGATTCATTAGAGCGCCCTTTGAGTGAATATCGCCAATCAGACCGAGTTGATGTGATTATTGCTAACCCACCGTTTGGTGGTGTGGTTTCAAACAATAATGAGAATAATTTTCCGCAAACTTACCGTACAAAAGAGTCGGCAGATTTATTCCTCATACTGATGATTCATTTGCTAAAAGATGGTGGCCGTGCCGCTATTGTGTTGCCAGATGGTTCACTCACTGGCGATGGTATTAAGCAACGTATTCGTCAAAAACTGCTTGAAGATTGTAATTTGCATACTATTATTCGTTTGCCGAACTCTGTTTTTCAACCCTATGCTTCAGTAGCAACTAATCTTCTGTTTTTTACCAAGGGTGAGCCAACTAAAAATATTTGGTACTGGGAACACAAATTACCTGAAGGTCAAAAAAGCTACTCTAAAACAAAACAAATTCAATTCGCTGAATTTGACCGTTTGAAAGACTGGTGGAATAACCGTGAGGTAAGCGAGCATGCGTGGCAAGCTTCCATAGAAGCTATAGCGGCTAATGGATATAATTTAGATATTAAGAATCCACATAAACTAGATGTTGAAGAAACGCTCTCAAGCTCACAACTGCTAGATCTCATGCATTCATCTTTTCTTCAGGGTGATGCCCTACTAGCAGAACTTCGTAAGGAGTTGTTGCAGTGACAAATGCTTATATACCAATTGGTAAGCTCTTTAATGTAAAAAAAGGGGAGTTACAAAGCACTAAATGTACACCAGGTGAATACGCATTTATTACTGCTGCGGAAGATTGGAAAACACATGAAAATTTTGCATACGAATGTGAGGCGCTTGTCTTCGCTGCTGCTGCATCAGGTTCTTTAGGAAGAACTCATTACGTAGACGGAAAGTTTACTGCTAGTGATTTATGTTTTGTTTTGACGGTCAAGGATGCAAAAATGTATCCTATAAATATGCAATTTTATCATTTTGTTTTTAATTCGTTAAAAAATGCAGTTGTAAAAGCAACAAAATCAGGCACCTCAAAAGAGTCAATTAATCAATCAAATTTCAATAGTTATCAGCTACCTTATTTTGATATTGTTCAGCAAGATTTATGGATTGATAAACTAAAAAATACCCTAGTAAAAAAAGACCTAATAATTAATGAGCTAAATAAGCAACAAGGTTTATTAAAGAAACTTCGCAAACAAATACTTCAAGAGGCAATCGAAGGAAAGCTTTCTGCCGATTGGCGCGCGAATAATCCAAAGTCAGAGCCTGCTAGCGAAGTTTTGAAGCGTATTAAAGCTGAAAAAATTGGACTTTACAAAAAATCTCAGCAATATTCATCTCAGCAAGTCGAAGATCAAGAAAAGCTTTTTAAAATTCCAAGTAGTTGGGAATGGTGTCGTTTAGGGGATATTGTTTTATCCGCCAAAGACGGACCTCACGAAAGTCCAGAATATAGTAAAAGTGGCATCCCATTTATATCTACGAGAAATATCAGCACTTCGGGAATAAACTTTTCTAGCTCAAAATTCATTTCGAAGCAGTATCATGAGATTTTGAGCAAAAAATGCAAGCCTGAAAAAGGAGATATCTTATACACAAAAGGCGGAACAACAGGGGTTGCATGTGTAAATACCTATGATATTGATTTTAACGTATGGGTTCATGTGGCTGTTCTGAAGAAGCCAGTTAGCATGAATTCTTTTTATATTCAGCACGTACTTAATTCGCCGCACTGTCACTACCAGTCACAAAAATATACGCATGGAATCGGAAATCAAGACCTTGGTCTAACTAGAATGATTAAAATCACAACGCCGCTACCGCCCTACGCTGAACAGGAGTTTATTGTAGAGAAGATAGAGCGATTGTTTAAAATGTGCGACCAGTTAGAGGCTCGACTAGATAGCAATCAAGCATACACAGAAGATCTGATGCAGTCAGTATTAAAAGAAGCCTTTACTCACGAAATTAAAATTTTGGAACCTGTGGATGCTTAGTCGTCCTGTACAAGAGTGGTTTGAAATGCCAGAAGTTCGGAAAGTTTAAATATGAAAATTCAGCCAATTAATAAAACTTTTGATCAAATAAATGTGGTTTTTGCGCAAGCATTAGGGCTAAGCGATAGTCAATTAGATTTTGTTATTAACTATGGTATTAAAGATCGTATGCAGCAAGGAGCATCTAATGATGATTGAGTTCACTCCAGAGCAAGTTGCTGCACGCATCACCAATCTTCTTACCGAGAACGAAAGTCGAGCATTGGAGTTCAAGCGCGTCTCTGGGCAAATGGTAAGTAAAGCATTGATTGCCATCAGTGCGTTTGCAAATAGTGATGGCGGCATATTGGTATTAGGCCTTGCCGATCAAAAACCAGAAACAGGTAAAGCAAGGCTATATGGCATAGAAGAAAATGCAGAAGCGGTCGATGACTTAATCCGTAAATTACGGACTCATATAACACCAGTGATTGAGGCAATTAGATTTCTGCGTTGGCCGTGCATATTACGTGATGGCAAGCTTGGTCATTTAGTGCTTGTGCAGATAAGTAAAAGCGATAAAGTACATTCAGTAGTGGACAATGGGACTTGGCAGCGCATGGATGCTAGCAACCGACAAATGTCTGCACCTGAGGTCACTGAGTTATCTTATCAGCGGGGTGTTCGTTCAGCGGAGAATGATCTATTGCCAATCGATTTTACTCTATTGCAGACTCATACTTGGTTATCATTTTTGTCAGCCCGCGGATTAAAAACAGGAACATTCACTGAACAACTTGAACGTATAGCCTTGGCGGTTCGCGAGGAAGGGAAAATGTTGCCCACACGTGCAGCCGTTCTATTATTTGCAGAGGAGCCTGGCAGCTTGCTTGCCGCATACGGATCTAGAGCCGATATTCGTTTGATGATTTACGACGGAAAACAAGCTATTCCTGGAGCTACGCCAAATCTACGCAAAACACCAAAAACGATACGAGGACCATTAATAGAGCAAATTGATGGCGCTGTAAAAATGGTGCTAGATGAGTTGGCGCAGGGATTAACACTTGCAAGTAGTGGTTTTAAAGCCAAGCATAGTTACCCTGAACGGGTAGTAAAAGAAGCTATAGTTAATGCAGTGATTCACCGTGATTACAGATTAAACCGCGATATTTTCATTCGTATTTTTGATGATCGTATTGAAATTGAAAGTCCTGGCGTTTTCCCAGGTGCGATTACGCCAGCAAACATCAGTAGACTAGGTTCAAAAGCTAGAAACCCTCTAATAGCACAAAATATGCGTGAGTTTCCTTTGCCTCCGAATATTGATGCTGGAGAAGGCGTGAAAATGATGTTTGCTGAGATGGCACAAGCAATGCTCTATCCCCCACAATATCGGCAAAACACTGAGGTTGCAGTAGAGAGCGTAACGCTAATACTTTTAAATGCAGAGCGTCCTACTATGTGGGACGAGGTAAGCCACTGGATTGATAGTCATGGTGAAATAGCTAATGCAGATTTGTGTAAAATCGCTAAGGTAGATACTCTATCTGCTTCAAGAATGCTCAAAGCATGGGTAGAGCAAAGTGTACTTGTTCCACTACCTGACCGCGGCAAGCGGAATATGGCTTACTCTAAACCAACGCAACCAGAAGAGCTTGGTTTATTATCAGAGGCTAATGATAATAACTTGGATTCCTAGTAAATATTGTTACTATTCAATTTGTTAGTCTGTATTTTATTATCACTTACTGATAGTTAGTGTTGTTTACTTAGGAGTCAGATGTAACTCAATACTAAGTAGCGAGTGTTTATTTAGTTAAGTAATACGCTTTGATATTTAGTAGCTCTTAGATTCTACTATAGTGGGAGCTGAGCTAGTTACTACGTAGTAACTTTGAGAGGGTTATATTTTTATTATCATAGACTCTTGATAATAATTTCAATAGTTTATAATAATCTATATTAATCAATTAGATATAATTTAAATTATTATCAATAAGTGTAGTTTTTGGCGAAGCCAATCTCATCAGTAACCCGCTTTAATTTTTATTATGAGTTTCGCGTCCGCGAAACAGATATCTTGAGAAAAGGCAATGATAGTTATTCCTAGCTTAATTTTATAAGGTGCATAACTTGAGTAAAAGAAGAAGTAAAAGATTAAGAAAAAAACTTCACATAGGTGAGTTTCAAGAGCTTGGATTTCACCTCTCATTTTCATTAAAAGATGAATTAGATGCCGAGTCATTAGAGGCTTTTATTGATGAATTTATATTACATGCAATTGAAAATAACGGCCTAGTTTTTGGTGGTGGGTTTAATGAAGAGTTAAATGGATTTGTAGCCCTCGAAAAAAGGGGAAGTGTTACAGATTCTCATATTGCGAAGATTAAAATCTGGCTAGATTCTAAACCAAACATTATAAATATTAAGTTTGGTGAACTTGTTGATTCTTGGGTGTAATTGCCATTGTTAAAGTGGCAGTTTTAATCAACTTTACTAAAGTTTGAAGGCCAAACATCGGCCACAGATGGCAAAATTAATAATGTAATTATGCTGTCAAATTGATCACTTTCAACCTTCATTTCCCGCAAACTCATCATCGGTTCTGCATGTTGAAACCAGACTTTCCCAGCAATGTTTATACCGTTACGTTCAATTTTGATTGAATCGTCAGCCGCTAAAGAGTTGGATGGAAGCGGAATGACATTGTTTTTTGTTCTGAAAAATGCGCCAGCTTTGAAAGCTGACGCGCTAGACCAAGCCCAACTCATAAACCCACCTCTTGACACAACTAGTACTGCTTTATCTTCTGTATACTCCAACCATCGAAGAATCGCTGCTGTTAGAGAAACGCCATAGCGATTTGCGCAGCTTCCAAAAACTTCTAAGTTCACTATACTGTCAATTTGGCGACGATAATCATCAAATGGCATTAGCAAATACGAAGCAAATCTATCTGCGTCCGCCTCAATATCCTTTTCTTCTTGAGACAAATTGTACATATCCGCAGCATTTGCACACTCAAAAGAATCTTTTTGCTGGCGATGCAGTAAATAGTGCCCTAACTCATGAGCCTGAGTAAATCTGACTCTTCCCTGAGACTTCATATTACCGTTATAGAGAATTAGCCATTGTGACTTATTTTCATTAGGTAATAAGCAACCTTCCAAACCTTTTATATCAGCCGACTGTACTTCTGTTACAGCATCTTTCCAACCAAAAACACTTGCAGTATCTAAAGCTAACCTTTCAACATTGACTGGAAATCTAGTAAGGTCATGAGCAAGGCTAACCGTTTCTAAAATTTGATTTAGCCTGTTTGCTGCTTTAGGTGCTGTAAGCGTAGTCAAAGTCACTATTTTTTCTTGAAAGTTTCTAGAATTTTTCGCAACTGCTCTTTTGAGTCGCCTTCTAATTTTTGATAATTACGAAAGAATGCCTCATCTAGATGCCGCTCTTCTGGCTCTCGTACATCTTCCTCAATAAAATAGGTTGCACCAACACCTAAAACATCCGCTAATGCAGTGAGCTTTTCTGCTGAAGGCCGTTGAGATTCCCTATTTTCTAATTCCCAAATATAACTTTTGCTCAACCCTGATAGTTCAGCCAATTTATCTAAAGTAAATTTACGTTCTTTTCTGAGCTCGTAAAGTTTTTCGCCTAGACGGGTAGCCATATCATCCATCCTCTAAAAAAGTTTATCGAATTAAAATAATACCACGATACCGAATTTATTTTGACAAATATTTAATTAGGTTTATACTTCATAAAAGTTCACTATTCCGAATATTTTATATTGCTTATTTGGTGGGCTTTGAATAATGTGAACTGCAACTTCCATGGATTCTTAAAGAAAGGATTAAATGTGTCACGTACTCATGTAGATCATAAAGATATTGCCCGATTCGCCGAGGACAAAGTAAATCTGCCGAAAGCCAAGGCCGATGAGTACCGAGCGCAGGCAAGAAGATTAAGAGAAAAACTAGAGGGTTATATTGCTGAACATCCAGACTTTAGTCTAAAAAGAATGATGGTTGCAGGTAGCTTGGCTAAGGGCACGGCATTGAATAGCCTCAATGATATAGATGTAGCCGTATATATCAGCGGCTCTGATGCACCAAGTGATATTAAAGATTTGCTTAATTATTTGGCGGAAAAACTTAAGAAGGCTTATCCAAATTTCAGCCCCGATCAGGTTCAACCTCAAACATATTCTGTGACAGTTTCATTTAAAGGCAGTGGGCTAGATGTTGATGTAGTACCAATCCTTTACTACGGGGATAAAGATTGGCGTGGGGACTTAATCAGTCAGGATGATGGTTCATTTTTAGAAACCAGTATTCCAATGCACTTAGATTTTTGTAAGAAAAGAAAAAACGCGCAAGAAAAACATTATGCGCAAGTCGTTCGACTTGTTAAGTTTTGGGCTAGAAAAATGAAACAAGAGCAAGATGGCTTTCGTTTCAAATCATTTATGATTGAATTGATACTAGCGCATCTTGCCGATGAGGGCGTTGATTTTTCAGATTACCCAGAGGCACTGCAAGCATTTTTCACTTATGTTGCAAAAACCAACTTAAATGAGTTAATCGTATTTGAAGATAACTACCTCACAAACAGTGTTCCTTCATTTGAACACCCAGTCAAAATAATTGATCCTGTAAACGCTACTAACAATGTTGCTAAGTTGTATACCAGTAGTAATGCAGAAGTCATTGGTGAGGCAGCATTGGATGCGGGGGATGCTATTGACTCTGCTCTTGCTGCTACCACTAAAGAGTTAACAATCTACTATTGGCAAAAAGTATTTGGTTCTTCTTTTCAAGGATAAATTATGAGCTCAAGTATAACTACATCAAATTCCACCAGTTTTACAATTACACATGCAAGACATCTAGCTGCCAAGGTTGCCACAGACTTAAAACGACTACAAAGGTTTTATGGTGGGGTGACCGATCTAAGAATTCAAGACTTTGAGACCGAGGTTACTGAGTTGCTGAAACTTGGCTATTTAGACACTGTGACATATGGATTCAAAAAAAATGATAATTGGATTGAACCTACACTGCGTTATACAGCTAAAGATTTAGGTGGTTTTGGAAATGATGATGATCCAGGGAGGGTTAAACCTGGATTGGATATTACAGGTGCAACTTTTCATAGTTTTTTAAGTTATAGCAATGCATGGTATGACCTGTCATCTAGCGAACAAACTTCAGTAAAAGATAAATTACCTATAAAAAGGGAAACAGGCACGGAGCCACAAGTTTTTAATGGCTATTTTTCCGATGATAAAACTTATACGTCTGGTGGCGTATCACTCGGCCGTTCAACCGTAAGGAGTTACTAATGACAGATATTAAAAGTGTGAGTGGTTTATTTGAGAATTCAACTGTTTTGCCAAACAGTGAATCAAAAGAGAGGCTTCAAAAACTTGTTGGGATGGATGACAAAATCAATCGTCTCAAAAATATGATAAGCGTGCTGATAAATCCTCACGGACTTAAGCAGTGGATGGGCAAGCATCATCCTAATGCATTAAATCTGATAGATACCGTTTTGCGCCGCCCACCACTTGTAATTTTGGCTGGAGATGTTGGTTCAGGTAAAACAGAGCTTGCTGAAACTATAGGTGATGCCATTGCTAGGCAAGAAAATATTGATATAACCTTATTGCCAATAAGTCTATCTTCCAGAGGACAGGGTCGTGTTGGCGAAATGACTCAACTTGTGTCGTCTGCTTTTGAGCAGGCATTTACTCAGGCTTCTAAATTTAAAAGTGCGTCTGGCTCTGCTAGGGGTGGAGTGATTTTATTGGTGGATGAAGCTGATGCTCTTGCTCAGTCAAGAGAGTCGGAGCAAATGCATCACGAAGATCGTGCAGGCGTTAACGCTTTTATACGTGGAATTGACAGATTAGCAAATGGAAAACTGCCAGTAGCAGTGATCATGTGTACAAATCGCTTGAATGCGCTAGACCCCGCAGTAAGGAGAAGGGCAGCAGATATATTGGAATTCAGTAGGCCAAATGAGTCTCAAAGGATGGAAATCTTTAATCGTAATTTTACGCATATTGGCTTTACGACGATGGAAATAAAAGAGTTGGTTTATGAAACTGGAGTAAATGCCACAAGAAAATATGGATTCACCTACTCAGATTTAACACAGCGCTTGCTACCAACAATAATATTGGATGCCTATCCAAGAGGCGCAATAACTGGGACGAGAGCGATTGAAATTGCTAAATCACTCGCACCTACGCCACCTTTTAATGATAAATAATATTCAACGGAGGTCGATATGAGCAACTGGTCACTAGATGATTTGCTTGGGAGTTTGCATGAAGATATTCAAACTCGATTAGCAACTGCTCGAAAGTCATTTGGTCACCCAGGAACTAAGGGCGATGCAACGGAAAACATATGGCTTGAATTGTTACAAAAATATCTACCACATCGCTATCAGGCTTCAAAAGCTCATGTTGTAGATAGCTTAGGAAATTTTAGTCAACAAATCGATGTGGTAGTTTTCGATCGTCAATACTCTCCATTTATATTCAACTATGAGGGCCAGACTGTTATTCCAGCAGAAAGTGTTTATGCAGTCTTCGAAGCCAAACAGGAAATTAATGCAGAGTTAATTAAATATGCGCAAGAAAAAGTAGCAAGTGTAAGAAAGTTGCACAGAACGAGCCTACCAATACCTTACGCTGGAGGTAAATATCCACCAAAACCATTAGTGCCAATAATTGGTGGGATACTTGCTTTAGAAAGTACTTGGAGCCCGCCATTGGGAGATGCGTTGATTAAAGCACTTAATGGACAAACATCAGATGCCCATCTAGATTTAGGGTGTGTGGCTGCTCATGGAGCATTCTGCTTCAACAATAAGACCAGTTCTTATGAAGTTAGTAATCATGCCAAACATGCTACAACATTTTTGTTTGAGTTAATTTCGAGATTGCAAAGTAGTGCAACAGTGCCAATGATCGATATAAGGGCATACGCTTCGTGGTTAACTAAGTAATAAGCTCTTTAATTAATTGGTATCATCGTGATAATTACATTCACTATACAAGGCTATTGTAAGATTCAGTAAAGCGATGCTCACCAATTTTAAGCGGTTCGTCGTAAAGTACAAGGCTAATTATGCTCCGCGGCAACTTATAGTTACTCGGAAGCCCATGTAACCTTGTGTTTATATTTACATTGAGTATGTAATTACCTTTTGACTGCTTCCGGTACAAAGCAGAGGTTTATTTATGAAAAGCGACCGACTGGAAAGGGGGCAAAGCTGATGTTTAGTTTAGGTTTATAGAGGAGGGTAACAATCGGCCCATAGTAGCCGTTCGTCTATTTTGGCAAGCTGTTACCGAGGGTGCCGAGTTGACCAAAGAGCCCTCAGTCCCGTATATGTAGTGTGAGGTAAAAATTGAGACTAGTGACTGATGATACCCACATCGCGCATTTGACTTGGCGGTGCTTTATAAAAACGAGCCCATGCCCGACGCAGTTGCCGCGCAGATCCAAACCCGGCACGCTCAGCCACAGTTTCGATATCTAAATGCGTGCCGCTTATCAACTCTCGTGCCAATGCCACGCGTATGCGATTAATGTATTCAGTCACACTCATACCCGTGTGGAGGTTGAATAGTCTGGAAAGAGTGCGCGAACTAGCGCCAATTACAAGCGCTAGGGTCTCGACGGACCACTCTCGCGTTGGCTCAATGATAATTGCGTCTTGCGCACGGTGTATGGTGGGATGAATATGATTACGCCCCTCCAGCCAGGGTGATAGCTGCGGATCGGCACCGGCACGGCGCAGATAAACAACGAGATATCGAGCAACCGCAAGTGCGACGGAATGGTCAGTGTGCTTAGTCACGATATGCAGCATCAGATCGATACCTGCCGTGATACCAGCACTCGTCAGCCGCTCGCCATCTTCAACGTAGAGTCGATTCTCTTTCACACGAGACAGAGGCGCGGCGCTGGCTAGTTCGGCGATGTACAGGTGATGCGTCGTGCAGTCATACCCGTCCAGCAGGCCGGCCCGGGCAGCGAAAAGAGCCCCAGAACAAATTGATACCAGACGTATGCCTGGCTTTATGCTATGTCTGAGCCAATCGATGATTTTAGCTTCGTGTATGACTGAATCTGCGTCATTGCAGTTGGCGCTGGGAAGAGAGGAGGCTCTATCCATTATTTGATCAGATGTCCCGGGTAATACCACAAGCGCACCGCTTGGTAGTTGATCGGGCAGCGGTTCAATGCCGCTGATACTCAGCCCAATTGAGCTTGCTACGGATGGCAGCGTACCAACGTAGCGCACACGATAGTGCACGACATCCTGTACAAGGTTGGCTTTGCGGAGCACCTCGATAGGTCCTGCCACATCGAGTAGCAGGACGCTTCGCTGTACAACGACGATTACTTCGATCAAAACAGGAGGACGTGCATGGTTACTCATGAGATGGCTGTGCCCCCTGGGCTGGGCAATGCCTCTGATGGAACTGTCAGGGCCTCCTCGACTGTGGCAACTCGTACGAAGCGACCACCCAGTACCAGCTTGGTGCGGGCATGGAGTTCGTCAGCGCTCCACTCACGACCAGCCTCGTCGGTCATCGGGAAAGTTAGGGTAGCCTCGCTGACGAAGTCGACGTTGTAGCCCAAGTCGTAAGCGTGTCGAGCGGTGGTCTCACAACATTGCTCTGTGCGGATACCCGAGATGATGACGCGGCGAATGCCGTGCGTGTTCAGCCATATATCGAGGCCTGAACCGACCAGTGCGCTGTGGCGTGGCTTCTTGAAAATGGCATCAGGCTCTATGTTGAGCGGCTTCATGGTCGTGACGAGGCCAGACGCTTCAGAGAATGGTCCAGTGCCCTCCGCATGGAATACTTGCAGCACTGGGATGCCAGCGGCTTTAGCACCGTCTATCAGCGGTTGCAGGTGTGAAAGGAAGGTGGGCAAACTATCTTCGTTCCAGTAAGTTGCAGCACGAAACGACTCTTGTACGTCGATGACAATCAGTGCAGATTTTTGACCAGACATTATGGTATTCCTCAGTAGGTTAGGAGGCTAATAGTTTAGCCTTGCTGTGGACTATCCAAAATGCCTGAGGAGGACAATATTGGGACATTTCACGCCAATCAAGATTAGCTGATAAATTTTAAACCGAATGCGACTTAGCAGACGCTACTGACTGCTCTAGGCCGAAGTCAGCCTTCAATGTGTCCCAATGCAAGCCGGTTCTGCGACGCACAAACTTTCTACGGCATTCGACTCGTCAACTTTGAATTCAATGCGAAGAAAGCACGAAGTGGAAAATCCTTCCTTCTTTTTACAATCAAAGCTCTCTTCACTCTACATAAAAGCAACGATACTACTCTTTTCGCAGTGTTTCATCCAGATGCAGGAAACCTCGCGTGTTGCCTCGACAAAAAATTACTGATATTTAGCTGGACGGATTTGGTACACCCCTTGTTGATTCTGAATCTGTAGTTCGCCAAAGTCACCTTTGGAGGTCTTGGGCTTCTATCGTTGCGAGTGTTGCCAGTCGCATTCTTCACTGGCTCATTTTTATCATGGCCAATGTGCTCAGCCATCTCTGCTTCATTGGCACGTTCAACCACGGCTTTGGTTAACTACTTGAGCAGTCCACTCTCACCAATTAAATCACCATGCTTTTTATGATTCGCTAAAAATCCATCAATCGGATCATTGGGAAGGAGTTTTATACCCTCATTCCTGATAGCATCTTCTCGTTCTACATAGTTTCTAATATTATAGTTAATAGTCGTAGCTTTATCCAGGTGCCAGTCTTGCCTAAGCGGCTATTTCATCATAATGATTATGAGTAATATTTGGGCCTAACTATATAATATTTTGATATTTTCAATTTGCTCATCGTTATTAATTTCACAGCTTGAGTAAAGTTTTTCACCATTTCCCAGTTCATAAATTTCGATATCACCTTCACAGCCCTCATATCTAATCTTACCCGCACTTATTTTGGCTAACGGACTCATTTTCCAAGAATCCGTCCCATTAATATAGGGTGGAGATACTATGTACAATGATCTAATAGATATTTCTGGATGCTTGATTAAATCACCTATTTGAGATGACGCGGATAATAAATAGGTTGATGTTACGGTATCGACACCATCAGTCACTTTACAATCAGCATAAAACCAAGTGGCATTAACCATTAACTCAGCATAGCTCCACACACTTTCTCCAACATCTTTCCAGAAAATGGGTAATTTTGCACTATCAAAAGTTTGAAACATATTTTTATCCTGAAATATAAACAAAATGAACACTATAGATTGTAGTCCTATAGTGTTAGTTTTGGCTATATGGAGGTCTATATATAAGGACCTTCTATGGATATTAAAGAGGCTTTTGCAGTAGCATTGAAACAAGTTAGGACAGCTAAACGGCTTACACAAGAAGACTTTTCAAATGTTTCTAGTCGCACTTATGTGAGTACTCTTGAACGAGGGCTAAAGAATCCAACATTAGATAAAATTGAAGATTTAGCCAATGTTATGGAAATACACCCTCTAACGCTAATTACTTTTGCATATATGGTTGGACGAAGTGATTTAGATTCAGTTGAACTATTTAGTTTAGTGACCAAACAATTAGATCAACTAGCACTTTTGTAGTTTTTTTTTCTTCCTAATTGTATGCTTAGTCATCTCTTACATAGATTCAGCTAAATTTAGCTAAGGATTACCACTTTTAGAACAGAAAACTCTAATCGAAGGGCTAGAGTTTTCTGTTCTAAAAGCGGTAATTCTCTTCTCTATAATACACTTTCTCCGTTTCAGTTTTGACATTATGATATAACCAACAAAATGATTAAGTCTCATATTAGAGGCTCAAATTTCAAAAACGGCTTATTTATATAATCTAAACTAGATACTTAAATGAAACTTTACGAGCAGCTTGCAAACTCCATTGAGCAATCAATTCAAGAAGGGGTGCTATGTCCAGGTGATAAGCTCCCCTCAATAAGGCAAACAAGTGTTAGTCGAGAGATAAGCCCGTCCACTGTGTTTCAAGCTTATTACCTTCTAGAAGCGAGGGGGTTAATCAGTGCCAGAGAGCGTTCCGGGTATTTTGTCTCTGGTCAGCAGTCAAAAACCATTCTTTCGTTACCAGATCCAGTTGTTCAAGTTAGTGAGAAGGTGACACAAGTAGATATAAGTGAGCTCGTATTTGAAGTGCTTGAGTCAATTAAACAGAAAAATGTCATTCCGCTTGGTTCCGCCTTTCCGAGTCCATTGCTATTTCCATTGAATAACTTGGCGCGCACCATGGCATCAAGTGTGCAAATTATGGATCCTTGGAGTAGCATTGATAATCTCAGTACAGGAGATGCTAATTTACGGCGCCAAATCGCATTGCGCTACATGATTGACGGCTTACATGTGCCTGCGGATGAAATCATTATTACAAATGGGGCACTAGAAGCATTAAATCTTTGTTTAGCAGCTGTAACGAGGCCTGGCGATACGGTACTTATTGAATCGCCTACCTTTTATGCAGCATTGCAATCCATAGAGCGGATAGGGTTAAATGCTATTGAGATACCAAGTCATCCACGTGAGGGTATTGACCTAGATGCTATGGAAATGGCAATTGAGTTGCATAAGCCTAAAGTATGTTGGTTAATGACTAATTTCCAGAATCCACTAGGCTGCCTACTTTCAGATGAGAAGAAAAAGGCATTAGTGGCCTTGATAACCAAATACAAGCTACCTTTAATTGAAGATGATGTATATGGCGAATTGTATTTCGGAGATAAGCGTCCTACTCCAGCTAAAGCTTATGATACTGAGGGATTGATTATGCACTGCTCATCCTTTTCAAAATGCCTTGCTCCAGGCTATAGAGTGGGTTGGGTTGCAACAAACCGTTATGTCAAGGATATAGAGCGCCTAAAACTCACTACAGCTTTATCGACTTCAACACCAGTGCAAGCTGCATTAGCAAAATATCTGCAAAAAGGTGGGTATGACAGGCACCTTCGAAGCCTGCGTCATACACTTTTAATTAATCAAATTAAATTTACTGAAGCAATTGCGCGATATTTTCCGGAGGAAACGCGGCTTACGGTGCCTCAGGGTGGATATTTCTTATGGTTGAAGTTACCCGATGGGGTCAATGCTTTAGAGGTGCATAAAACTGCAATTGAAAGCGGTATTAGTATCGCACCTGGGCCTATTTTTTCTGCTAAAAAAGAGTTTACAGGCTACATCCGGCTGAACTATGGTCACATTTGGGATGACCGAATAGAGGCATCATTGTCAACACTAGGTGCAGTTGTTCGAAACTTAGTGCCTGAGTAGACAGTATAATTCTGATATGGTTTTTATTTAGTCAACTGATTCTGTTTTTAACCTCGCTTAAATATTAATCTTCCTAATCATCAAAAAGGCAATTTAAATTGCCTGTGATTGGATTATTAATATGTATATATATAGCGAAGTTGATCAGAGACTAGTTGAGCAACGTGTAGCGCAGTTCAAAGATCAAACTCAACGCTTTCTAAATGGTAGCTTGAGTGATGATGATTTTAGAGTATTAAGACTTCAAAATGGACTGTATATTCAGCGTCATGCACCTATGCTTCGAGTTGCCATTCCTTATGGCATGCTTGTTTCAGAGCAGTTACGTACTTTGGCCTATATTGCTAGACGTTGGGACAAGGGATATGGTCACTTTAGTACTAGACAAAATATTCAATTCAACTGGCCCGTATTAAAAGATGTACCTGAAATCCTTGCCAAGCTGGCAACTGTTCAAATGCACGCGATCCAAACTAGCGGCAACTGTATTCGCAATACAACTACAGATCATTTTGCCGGAGTGGCATCAGATGAAATTGTTAATCCACTTATTTGGTGCGAAATCATTAGACAGTGGTCTATGCTTCATCCTGAGTTTGCCTTTCTGCCACGTAAATTTAAAATTGCTGTAAGTGGTGCTGTTAAAGATCGAGCGGCGGTCGGTGTGCATGATATTGGATTGCAAGCAGTCCGGGAAAGTAAGGGGGTCGGATTTAAGATATGGGTTGGCGGAGGGTTAGGTAGAACGCCAATAGTAGGTAAGCTAATCAATCCATTTGTGCCATGGAGTGATTTGTTAACTTATTTGCAGGCAATTTTACGTGTCTACAATTTGCATGGTAGGCGTGATAATAAGTATAAAGCGCGCATCAAAATTCTAGTCAAAGATATAACTCCTGAAGTCTTTACTCAACAAGTTAATCAACAATGGGACCTTATCAAAAATGGTCCTGACAAAGTTACACTTGAACAAGTACAAGAAATATCCAATCGATTTAGTTGGCCGCAATATGACTGTTCATTAAGTGATTATGACTCTATCAAAAATTGTAAGGAAAACCAAAAGTTTAATCGTTGGCTACGTACAAATGTTCACAGCCACAAAGTACAAGGTTATGCATCTGTCACAGTTTCTCTTAAAGTCAGCGGTGTACCGCCTGGAGATATTACTGCGGATCAGATGGATGCTTTGGCTGATATGTCTGAGAAATATGGTTTTGGAGAGTTACGTGTTTCTCATGAGCAAAATTTGATATTAGCTGATGTGGAAAAGAGAAACTTATATCTACTATGGCAAGAGTTAGATTTACTTAACCTTGCAACGCCAAATATTGGTCTCATCACAAATATTATTTCCTGCCCAGGGGGGGATTATTGCAGCTTAGCAAATGCAGTATCTATCCCTGTTGCCGCGGCCATACAACAACGCTTTGATGATTTAGATTTTGTTCATGAAATTGGAGAGTTAGATTTAAATCTGTCAGGATGTGTTAATGCCTGTGGACATCATCATATTGGGCATATAGGTATATTAGGTGTCGATAAAGCTGGTGAAGAATGGTATCAAATCACTATTGGTGGTAGGCAAAGTGGCGCAAATCAAAAAAACAATTCTAACAAAGATTTTAGTAGCGGCGGTGCTGCAATTGGGCGAGTAATAGGACCATCTTTCGCACGAGATCAAATCCCACAAGTAATTTCTGTTCTCATCAAAACCTATATAAGACTCCGGGACAGTGATGAAGAAAGATTTATAGATGTTGTTGATAGGCTCGGAATAGAGCCATTTAAATCTGATGTGTACTCTGACCCAACGTTGACCCAACCAATAAAACATAAGGAGGTGATTGGTGGTCAGTAATCATGTGCGCTTAATTAAAAATGGAAGATTGGAGTTGGATATCTGGCGTCTTTTTGATGCTACAACCCAATCTATTCCACCTCATGATAGCCACTGGATAGTTAAATTCGATACTTGGAAGCAAAACATTGATGAGTTTCAATTAGCAAAATATCCAATAGCGATTTTAATATCATCAGATTCCGATCTTTCTAATCTGCCAAATGAGTTTCTGCACGATGATTTGCTGCTTGGAATTGAATTTATTGCAATCGATTTTCCAAATTACACAGACGGAAGAGGCTATTCATTAGCCCAACTCCTCAGGAATCAATATGGATGGAGAGGAGAGCTTAGGGCAATGGGTGATGTTTTGATCGACACTATTCATTATCTAGCCAGATGCGGCTTTGATAGCTTCTTAGTGAAACAAGGTCATGATCCTAAATTAGCACTGAAAGCTTTTGAGGCTTTTACAGTGCATTACCAGCGGTCATATTTAAAACCAGAACTTGCTTCTGAATGATTATTTTGTATTAAGAAAGCCGGATATATTTTATGAACAATACAAGTGTTAAGCCACAATATTACGATGACTATGCCGTAAGATGTTTTACTATCATGGCCGTAATATGGGGTGTGATAGGAATGTTGACTGGCTTATTTATCGCCACAGAATTAGTGTTCCCAGATTTAAACATGGGTATTCCTTGGTTAAGCTTTGGGAGGCTTAGACCTCTCCACACAAACTTAGTGATTTTTGCATTTGGTGGTTGTGCATTATTCGCCACCTCTTATTACATCGTCCAGCGAACCGGACAAACGAGATTAAGATTTCCACTGCTATCTAGGTATACTTTTTGGGGATATCAAGCTGTACTGGTTGCAGGGTTAATCTCACTCCCTTTAGGATATACACAAGCCAAAGAGTATGCAGAGTTCGAATGGCCTATTGATCTATTGCTACTTGTTGTATGGGTTATGTATGCGTTTGTATTTTTTGGCACCGTTGTAGCACGTAATATACGACATATTTATGTGGCAAACTGGTTCTATGGGGCTTTTATTATCGTTGTCGCTATACTTCACACGGTTAACAGTATGGTTATTCCTGCTGAGTTCACGAAATCTTATTCAGTTTATGCTGGCGTGCAAGACGCGATGGTTCAATGGTGGTACGGCCATAATGTAGTTGGTTTCATTTTAACTGCTGGCTTTTTGGGAATAATGTATTACTTCGTACCAAAGCAAGCGCAACGTCCAATATATTCATACCGCTTATCCATTGTGCATTTTTGGGGACTAATCTTCACGTATATGTGGGCTGGATCCCACCATTTACATTACACTGCTTTACCCGATTGGACTCAATCAGTCGGCATGGTGTTATCTTTGATTTTACTAGCTCCTAGCTGGGGTGGGATGATTAACGGCATGATGACTATGTCTGGTGCCTGGCATAAACTACGTGATGACCCGATTCTACGTTTCCTAATCGTCTCTATTTCTTTCTATGGTATGAGTACGTTTGAAGGCCCTATGATGGCCATAAAATCAGTAAACGCACTTTCTCATTACACCGATTGGACTATTGGGCACGTACATTCTGGTGCATTAGGTTGGGTTGGCTTCATTGCAATTGGGGCTATATACTACTTGGTTCCACGCTTATATGGTCTGAAACAAATGCATAGTATTAGGGCGATTGAGATCCATTTTTGGTTGGCTACGATCGGTATCGTTATGTATATCACAGCAATGTGGATTTCTGGCGTAACAGCAGGGTTGATGTGGGGCGCGCTGAATAATGACGGTACATTAACATATACGTTTGTGGAGAGCGTGAAAGCAATGCACCCTTATTATGTTACACGTATGTTAGGGGGAGGATTGTACGTAACTGGCATGATTATCATGCTTTGGAATGTGCTGAAAACTGTTTCGGCAGGGCGAGTTACATATGCAGCCATACCTAACAGTAAATTTTATGCAGTTTCTAACTAATGAAACGCTATCTAAAGCGATATTCTGAATAGTTCTGGCATTAGGTTAATTGAGAGTTAGACAAATATATCAATGCTTTATCGTCCCATGGATTTAATGGGGCGATAGGCTAACCATCTTCAATGGTGAGGAGACACTCAAACAAATATGATTTAGGGTTTTGAATAAAACTATCAATATTAGAATTAATGTAAATGCCTGCTTTCCAAATTGAATTCAAGACTAGAAAAAAGCCTTTTAGTCGAGGATGGACTATTCACTCTGATAAAACATGGCTCTGTAGCGAAGGTAAATATTTATATAATATAAAAAATAACTCATTAATTTGATGCAATCCTACCATCAATTGTATCCAGCTAATTCAATATAAATGCTTCTAACTTGAAATGCCGTTGATGAGCGTGCTGCATATTATTTTTGAAGATAGAAGTGAATTCAGGATTCACTTCAAGCAATGTGTGAATTAAATAGCATCGATTAATATCTTTTTTATGAAATGGTACTTATGTCTAATATAAGCTCAATCGGAACTACCAACTATCTACCTTCATTAGCAAAGGGGCAAGTAAGCAGCATTTCAGGTGAGGGTTCAAAAGTTATTTCGTCGACATCTACAAAAGTAACCTTGAGTCAAGATGCTAAGGCACTAGCCAATTTTTCCAACAATGGAATTTCAGTTTCATTAAGACAAATGAGTAAGCCATTAACCTCTCAAAGTCAGAGTGAAAACTCCAATAACATTAATGGTGCAGTTGAATATAAAAAAAGTATTTCTAAAGATGATTTAGATAAACTTCTTTTGAATTTTGGCGCAACTAATGAAGAAAAAAATCAAATACACTCAGGGCTTGATGTTAATCAAGACGGATCAATTTCACATGATGAGCTTTTAAAAGGAATAAGTAGCACGCTAGGAGCTGGTAACCCACTTGGACAAACAATTCTTAGCATTATGGATAGAAACGGCGATTCAAACGGCCTAGTAAACTCAATCGAGTTTGCTAGGATCACAACAGCATTCAATGATGAAGAAAAGTAAAAAAGTAAGAGGCTAATTAATTTAGTGATTAGAACGAACACAAAAATCATTAAAGGTGCGGAATTATTAATGTGAAAAAAGTTTTGAAACGTAATGCTTTGTATGACCCAAGCTCTTACTAAGTCAATCTAAACAAGCAGCAGCCTTTTACGTTTCACCTAAAGATATCAGCTTTAAAATCCAGTTAAGAATTAAGTTAGCCTTAGCAAACTCTATGGCTCACTTAATCCAACTATTCTTGGCACTGATTAATTCTCGTATTGGAATCTATACTTGATTCACTTTAAACCATTCTGAAAGGAACCACATAAATGAGACTTATGCATGTAGATAGTAGCCCTAAGGGTGTTAAATCTAACTCAAGAATGTTGTCAGCTTACTATGTTGATTTGCTAGAAAAAAAAATACCAAATCTAGTTGTGGACTATCTTGATCTATCAGTCGACACCCCGCCACATGTAACAGGTGAGTTTGCAAAAGCTACTTATACGCCAGCATCAGAAAGGACAGATGCTATGAAAAAGGAGCTGGAATATTCTGATGCCTTATGTGCTCGAGTATTAATGTCAGATATTCTTGTATTTGCAATGCCAATGTACAACTTTTCTATGCCCTCTACCTTCAAGGCTTTTATCGATAACTTAGTACGTACTAATCTTACCTATAACTTTAATGACGACGGAACAACTTCTGGTAATTTGAATCGTAAAAAAGTTATTTTCATCACAACAAGAGGTGCTGATTTAAGACCAGGTCTTAGCCCATGGTCACATTTAGACGCGCTAACACCTGCACTTCGATCACCGTTTTACTTTTTGGGTGTTGAGAACCCGTACTTTGTTGACGCGCAGCCATTACAATTTTCCGATCAAGAGGCACGAGAGGAGGCACTCAAACGCGCGTTTAGTGATTTAGATTCTGTTGCGCTAGAATGGCTAAAACAGTATTAACAGTTGGTATATTGGATGCTTGAGAAAGATCTTTGTTTTTAAGTAAACTTTAAGCTATGTTTGTTTTTTGTTTATGCGTTCGTACTATAAAAGTTTATTAACTAGAATTATGAATCAGCATCTATCTAACAAAACAATCACGCAGTCCAATTGCAGCCAACTCTGCCGTTTTTTTATTAATTACATTGGTGAACCCAATAATTAATCCTTTTTGATTGGGATCGGATGTCCAATTGGATAGTGGATGAATTCCATGACCAAGTTCATTAAATGCTTTCGATATATCTACATCAGAATCGTTAGCATGTAGTTTAGCAACAAAATGCATACCATTTTTATTGGCTGTGATATTTATTCTTTCCCCTAAAATCTCCGTTAAGCACTGGCTTGTTAGCTCACGTCTCTCTGCATACAATCCCCGCATTTTATTTAAATGCTTAGAAAAGTGTCCTTCAGCAATGAAGTCATTAACAATCAATTGCGCTTTGAATGAATAGTTTGCTCTTAGTAAGTATAGTTTTTTTGTAAATTCATCCACTAATTTTTGCGGTATGACTACATAGCCTAATCTCAACGACGGGAAAAGTGTTTTGCTAAATGAGCCTGCATAAATCACTCGATCATATTGATCTAGACTTTTGAGTGAGGGTAGTGGATAGCCTGAGTATCTATATTCACCATCATAGTCATCTTCTACTATCCAAGAGTCTCTGATGCTAGCCCATTCTAATAATTCAGTTCTTCTAGACCAAGATAACGTCATACCTAATGGACTATGGTGAGAGGGGGTAACAATAGCTAGCTTAGCGCTACCTGCATTTTTAACACCGAAAGACACAATCATTCCGTCTTCATCTACTGGAACTCTTACTATCTTAGCACCTATGTCCTCTAATAGTTTAGTTGCGAAAATATAGCCCGGGTCTTCCATCCAAACATTTTCACCAGTTAGTTTTAATGTTTTACAAATTAAATCTAGTGCACCTTGGTATCCATTTGTAATAACAACTTGCTCTGTATCACATGCAACCCCTCTAGATATTCGCAAATATGATGCAATTGACTCTCTAAGTGGTAAATAGCCCATAGGGTCGTTATATGACATCTCATTTGCAGAAAATCCACGCATTCTATTCGACGCTAATCTAGACCAAATTTTTCGAGGAAAAGCGTCATATGCAGGGCATCCAGGTAAGAAAACATGTGAGCAGTTGTTTGCTGTTTGGTTTGGATTTTTTGATGTTATAGCTTTACTTTTTTGAAGAGGGTCTTTGATATTATTTATTAGTGCTTGAGGTACATTTACAAATGTTCCTGCCTGTCCTTTTGATATGAAAACTCCTTCACCCAACAGCATTGAGTAAGCGCTTTCCACTGTACCTCTTGAAACGTTTAACTCACTAGCAAGTGATCTTGATGATGGTACTCGGTCACCGTTTTTTAATACGTTGCTTTCAATTGACTCTTTAAATCTTGTATAAATTTGTACATGAATTGATTTTGATTCGGTCTTACTTAACGTTATATATTTTTTTTCATCGTATCTAGCCATGGCATAGTTCAATTCATAAATTATGGTACTTAAATATTATACGCAAAAGCATATATATTGTAGGTATGTTACTAAATAATATAGGGAAATTACTTTTTCCAGTTTGAATGGTATCAGCGGTGGTGAAATTTATAACTCGAATAAAAAATGGAAATTGACTTTAATTAAAACTTACATATGTGCAATCTAATTAATATATCTAACTCATTATTACCTACAAATTATGGAGAGTTTCGAATCCATATATTAAAAGATGTTAATACCAATATTGAACACATCGCTTTAACAAAAGGTGATGTAGAGAATGGCGAAAATGTACTAACTAGAGTTCACTCAGAGTGCGTAACTGGGGATATTTTTTCATCATTACGATGTGATTGTGGTGAGCAACTTATTCAATCTTTAATTAGAATCAATAAAGAAGGGTTAGGTCTTGTAGTCTATATAAGAGACCATGAAGGTAGAGGAATCGGCCTTGCAAATAAAATAAAAGCTTATCACTTACAAGAGTGTGGTTTAGACACGGTAGAGGCAAATATTGCTCTAGGTTTTCCTGTGGATGGTCGGTCATATCTAGTGGCAAGTGAAATTATTCATAGTTTTAATATAAGATCTATTCACCTTTTAACAAATAATCCACTGAAAGCTTTGTCACTATCTAAGCTAGATGTCACTGTATCAAAGCAACTACCACTAATTGTTAAAGAAAATATTTTTAACTCAACCTATTTGCAAACAAAACGAGTAAAGCTCAATCATTTAATTTAGTGGATTTTAAGCAAAATATATTGAGTGTTATGGCCTAGTTGATTATTGTTAATTTGGCTCTGTGGTTTTATTTTTTTTAATTTTATTATCTAACTTAATTCATTATGATCCAGTTCAATTGCTACATACAATTAAAAGTTAGAGTAAATCTAAAAATTTGATAGAGGGCTTTAAGTTTTTTAAAGGTAAGTGAATAAATCCAGATTATTGGATATGCTTGAAGCAAGAACAAATGTCGTAATGATGAAGATACTCATATCATGCTTAGTTATAAATTCGGATTAAAACCCGATTTTTTTTAATTATAAATGTAGCATTTTAAATGCTACTTAAGGAGGTAATAATGCTTTCAGCTTCAGCAAAACCATATATCGATGCTAGTGTTCCCGTACTGCGGCAACACGGGTTAGCAATCACCACAGTGTTTTATAAAACTATGCTGGATGCGCATCCAGAACTTAATAATTTGTTTAATCAGGGCAATCAAGCCAATGGTTCTCAGCAACAATCACTTGCTTCGGCTGTTTTTGCATATGCTGCTAACATTGAAAACAGTGCCGCACTAGCACCTGTTTTAGAGCGAATTGTACATAAACATGTTTCTATTGGAATCTTGCCGTCACATTACCCGATAGTAGGTAAATACTTATTGGGAGCCATCAAAGAAGTTCTTGGGGACGCTGCTGTACCAGATTTAATTTCTGCGTGGGATGAGGCTTACTGGCTGTTAGCTGGGGAGTTAATAGCCACAGAAGCCAGACTATATGAGCCTAATGGCAACGCCGAAAAACAATGGCTAAAAATGAAGGTAGCTAAAAAAGAACACATATCAGATGATATTGTTTCAATCATTTTAGTTCCAAATAGCGAGGGAGAATTGCCAAAATTTAAAGCTGGCCAATACATTAGTATCGCTGCATATTTAGAAGAGCTAAAACTTAGACAAATACGTCAATATAGTCTTTCCGATGCTGAAAATGCAGGCTACTATCGAATTACTGTCAAACGTGAAAAGGGGGATGAATTTAAGCCTGAAGGTAAATTCTCAAAGTGGATTCATCAGCATGTAAGGGAAGGTAGTGTATTAGATGTAAGTCATCCATATGGAACATTTGTGCCAATACTGTCAGAGAATTCGCCAATCACTCTAATTTCAGCTGGGGTTGGTATCACACCAATGTTGTCTATATTGAATACATTGGTCAAACAAAAAGCTTCGCGTAAAGTAGCATTTGTACATGCTGCCAGGTCGGAAAAAACTTTGGCACACTATGATGAAATTAGAGACGCTAAATTTGCCTTGGAGAATTTACAAACTGCAGTTTATTTAAGTGATAGTGAAAGTGACGAATTTATACAAGGGAAAATGAATTTGCCAAATATTTTAGATGAAGACACTTTAAAAGGTAAGTTTTTCATTTGCGGGCCTACAGCATTCATGGATGATCAATGGAAAACTCTACTTGGGCTTGGTGTAAATCCAGCCAACATTGAACGAGAGGTATTCGGTCCTGAAAGCTTAAGCCACCTTTTATAATTTGAACTTTAAGAGGGGAGAGTCTCCCCTCAAAAGCACAGAGAAATGAAACGCAAATTAAAAGTTAGCAAGTCAGTTAACATTGTACTTACCACAGGAATAGTTACATTTTTCACAAGTGCGTTGTTCATGTTAATACATATTCCTTTAAATGCTTTTGGATACTTGGACTGGATGTACTCTTGGGTATTTGCTTGGGCAGTAGCGATTGCAATAATGAAGTTACTAGCAAATAAAATTAGAAGACTAACGCTATATTTAATATAGTTTGAGAAAAATAATAAGGTTTGATTAAATGAGTGAGCAAAACGAATCCTCAGTCAAAAAATTGAATTGGGGCATATTAGGGGCAGCTAGAGTCAATGAGCGTTTGATGCCAGCTATAGTAGAGGCTCGAAATTCGCAACTTGTTGCAATTGCTAGTCGTCGCAAAAATGCTTCAGCAGAATCTATTGCTAGCTATGCACCGAATGTGCAAAATGTTGCAACTTACGATAATTTGCAGTCGCTGTTACAAGATAGTAATGTGCATGCCGTCTATATACCGCTATCAAATCACGAACATGCAGAGTGGGCATTGCGTGCAATTGAGCATGGTAAGCATGTGCTAATTGAAAAACCAATGGCGCTTACAGTCACTGATATTAAGTTAATTGAGAGGGCAGCAAAAGTACATAATATTAAAGTGATGGAAGGCTTTATGTACCGTTTTCATCCGCAACATTCAAGGGTAAGGGAGATTGTTGATTCAGGTGTAATCGGCGAAGTTCGTAATACACATGCCAGCTTTTCATTCATGATGAGACCCTCCCGAATTTACCGCTTAGCTGAAACTGTGAGTAAAGGCGGTGGTGCAATGTGGGATATCGGCCCTTATGCAGTTCACACCTCTCGTATGTGGTTTAACGAATTGCCTAAATCTGTATTAGCGATGGCAGATTATTCTGAAAGCGGCGCAGATGTTACCACTACTGGTATTATCAACTACGGCGATGGAAAATTTTCCCAGTTCGATGTGAGCTTTGAGCGCACTAGGCAATCTGAATACACCATTGTTGGGACAAAAGGCGTTATTAAATGTCACAACACGTGGCAATTGCCTAGTGATGAGCCAGTAATTTCATGGTGGACTGAAGATGGCAAAATCATTGAAGAAAGACTGCTTGCCGCAAATCACTTTAATTTGGAAATTGAACATTTTAGTGACTGTGTGTTATCAGACAAAGCACCATTATTATCGTTTGCAGATGCCAAAGCTAACTGTGAACTGATAGAGGCGATTTTGCATTCGGCTGCAAGCGGTAAAGTAGTGAGCCTTAGTGGCAACTAAAGACCACTCGAAGCGCCTATGATTTTTAATGGCAGAAGATTTCTCAACTTAGGAGTGGGTTTAAATCTTAGGGAAAAATTCCAATCCAGGGCCATTTTTTGTAGCGTTAATATATGATTAATATCATCGGGATTCAGAAAAAAAAGAATTGATAATTCTTTGCAGGCTACATTGTAATTAGAGAATCAATATGAAGTATTGGATACCTTGGCCATTGTGCACCATTCAGATGGCGGCTGTCCAAACTCTCTCAAAAACGCTCTTGTAAATGCTGCCTGAGAGCCATAACCCACAGAAGAGGCAATGACTTTTATTTGTATACCTTCAAGTAGCATCTCTTGTGCACGTTTCATTCGCCAAGAGGTTAAATAGCCAATCGGCGTTACACCAACAGATCCTAAAAAAAACTCTGAGAATTTTGTTCTAGACATATTAACTAGTTGAGCAAGGTTATCAATCGTCCAATTTTTATCTGGAGAGTCATGAATTGCATTTAGAGCAGGAGCGAGTTTCGTTTTTAGCATCGCGAACAAAACCCCTTTATGAATCTTATTTTTATCAACCGCATTTCTAATGAGTAATATTAGAACATATTCAAAAAGTAAGTTAAGTGCTTTAGACCTGCCAGAATCATGCTTGTTAAACTCATCTATAATTGCATCAATTATAGGATTAATATTAATTAACTCAGATAGCTCGAATATGATTGTTTCATGAATCCCTAATGGAAATGAGTTTCCCATTTGCTCGCCGAAATCAAAAGAAGCTGTAATGATGTTTGAGCCAGAAAATTTGTTTGATCTGAGTTTATATTTACAAGTAATTGGACACAGAAGTACGCTTGGATTATTTACAGCTATATTTGAATATCCTGTTCTTACTAAATCAATACCGCCCTCCGAAATAATATGAATGAATGTAGTGCCGGGCGGTTTGTTTAGTTCATAAGTTCCATGAAGTTTTCCTCCATAGAAGAAATGCCCACTTAAGTGAATGTTTTCAAAGAAGTTAGATAATAAGTCCATTTGTGTACGAATAGTCAAAAAGTCAGACCGTTTAGTCAATAGTGACAATAAGAAAATACTTAATATAGCACCAATCGCTAACTAATTAGTGAGAAACTAAATAGGAAAACATCATGAGCAACCCAAAAATTAATAACATATATGCCGATCCAATAAGCCCTTCGTTGCCGAATACAAATTTTAAGTTAGATTTAAAAAGAGCAGCACTAGTTGTAATAGATCCTCAGATTGATTTTTTAAGTCCAGAAGGCGTGACATGGCCATTTTTTGGTGAAAGTATTACTGAAAATAATACTGTTGAGAATATTGAAAGTCTCTTTGCTTCGTCAAAAAAAGCTGGTATTACAGTCGCTGTTTCACCTCACTATTACTATCCACAAGATCATGAATGGAATTTTGGTGGTGGTTTAGAAAAGTTAATGCATAAAATTGGTATGTTTGATCGTAAAGGATCACTGACTTTAGAAGGTTTTGAGAACTCTGGAGCAGACTTTCTTCCAAGACTTAAAAAGTACATATTAGATGGAAAAACAATTATTGCTTCACCTCATAAAATCTATGGGCCAGAAACAAATGACCTATCTTTACAACTTAGAAAAAAAGGAGTTTCACAAATAATTCTCGCTGGCATGGCTGCCAACTTGTGTGTTGAATCCCATCTGCGAGAGTTTCTGGAGCAAGGTTATGAAGTTGTTGTAGTACGAGACGCAACAGCTGGACCAAGAGCACCTGAAGGCGATGGATATTTGGCAGCAATTATAAATTACAGATTTATAGCTAATGCGTTATGGACTACTGAGGAAACACTCGATCAGCTAAATGCTTAGATACTGTTTTAAGGGACTCACAAACTCGCTGTGAATGGACTACACAAAAAATGTGGTCCTAAGTAACTTAAAATTTGTATCTATTCCAGCAAGCAACTCACTCATAAAATTAATTGTGTTTTTTACAAATTGTACTTATAGGAGGTAATATGAAGTATCTATTTAAACTAAAAACTACTATTTTAATTACAGGATCATTATTACTAGCTTCTAATATCTGCTTTGCAGATGGAAAACCTGTAACTGAACAACTGGTTGATTCATTTACTAAACTAGCTAATGGCCCACATAAGGGATACAGAGCAAATCATGCAAAAGGAGTAATGGCTGAGGGGGTTTTTACACCATCACCTTTAGCATCTAGTATTTCAAAAGCAGCTCATTTGCAAACTAAAACTAGCAATATAGTTGTTCGTTTTTCAAATGGTACTGGGATACCTGATATCTCGGATGCAAACCCAAATGCAAATCCTAAAGGTATTGCAATTCGCTTCACTTTGCCTGATGGTACAAGTACTGATATCGTAAGTATTTCAATTAATAGCTTTCTAGCCTCTACTCCAGAAGAGTTTCTTGAATTGCTTAATGCCGCCGCAGAAAGTGGCCCTCAAGTAGCGAAGCCAACACCTATAGATACATTTCTTGGTACGCACCCAGCGGCAGTAAAATTCTTGTCAAAAAGACCCTCTTATGCAAGTTTTGCGACTATGCCCTTTTATGGAGTAAACGCATTTAAATTTACGAACAGTAAAGGTTTAGTGCAATATGGACGATATCAAATTACCCCCATAGCTGGATTGCAAACAATTGGTGAAGAGGAAGCCATGAGGGCGCAACCGAACTATCTAATGGATGAAATTGTTTCTAGATTAAATAAATCTGAGGTTAAATACCGACTTGCTTTACAAATGGCTGATGAAGGAGATGCGACCAATGATTCAACTGTTGTTTGGCCCGATTCTCGCAGAGTAGTTGAACTTGGAGTGCTGACATTAAAAACTTCAGTACCAAATAGTAAACAAGAAGAGCAGAAAGTTATGTTTAATCCGCTATCGATACCAGAAGGAATTAATACATCAGATGATCCAATTCTTTTGGCTCGCCCAATAAGTTATGCAATCAGTTACAGTAGGCGCTTAACTAATTAATTAAACGTAATAATTCCACCATAATTCAGATAGTGGAAACCTAGCGGACCAGCCGACCGACCTTAAGAGTCAGTCGGCTCTTGATTACATAACTTGCATCTGCATATGGTCTTCAAAAAAAATCTTGCAAGTGATTGCTGCTATGAGTAGGATTTGTAATGTATAAGCAATACTTTAGTTTAGTGTGAGCTTAAAGACACTATAAAAATTAAGCATATTAAGAAAATTCATAACGTAACTTTGTAAACAACTAAGCATTTCAGCTTAGTTTGTTTACTATCTATGATCAATAACTCAGTTAAATTATTTTAAATAACTGAATAAAAAAGACTTTATTGTTTGTTTACAAAACATTGGTATACACAACCTTTTTGAACCATTATAAAACAATGACTTACGTTATTATTTAACCATAAATAATAATAAAAAGAAACCCTTAATTGGGTTTCTTTTTAATAAGACTTCAATATAGGTTTTATCAAAAAGAAACTTCAATTTTTTGTCGAAAGACAAAATCTGTACGAATAACATCGTGCATCTCAAAACGTAATCAGCTAATCGATTACATCATCAACAATAGTGAAACTTTGCTAGCAATGAAAGGAAGCTATATGGCAAATATGCAACCCGTAAAATCGTCCAATATCAAAGAAGTTGGATATAACGAAATTACCAAAACGTTAGTAGTAAGATTTTTGCAATCCAATAAACTTTACGCCTATGCAAATGTAGAGGTAACTGTTTACAAGAGATTTCTGATGGCTGATAGCCTAGGTAAATTTTTTGGAGAGCTGATTAAAAATTCTTACGTTACTACTGACTTAGAAGAAAAAGACTTGCAATCTATATTGGGCATTAACCCAGTCAAGAAACCTAGAAAGAAACTAGACTATAACAAAGCACTTAAATCTGCGATGTTCATTAGCCGAAGCTTTCCTGGCGCTGCAGTATTTTTCTAATTTTATAAACGCGGAATTCCGCAAAAACTGTAGGAGAAAATAAATGAGCATACTATCTTTCCCTGAAAGGGGTAAATGGGGTAAATCTAGTTGGCGAGGTAATGCTTCTGGGCACATCTATCAAACACTATTTAATCAATATAAGAACGTAAAGTCCTTTTGTGATCCAATGGTGGGAAGTGGAACTTCAGTTGAAGTAGCGAAAGAGTTAGGAATTGAGGCTTATGGTCTCGATCTTCACTCTGGCTTCAATGCGCTTCGTCACTCTATACGTGACACTATCGGAAAAGAAGTGGATTTGTGTCATTCCCATCCGCCTTATAGCACGATTTTTAGATACAGCTCTGAAGTGTGGGGTGACAGTCCCCATCCTGACGATTTGTCTTGGGCAACAGATCATGAAGATTTTCATGAAAAAATGCATTTAGTCTTGATGAATCAAAGAGAGGCTACCAAGCCAGGCGGTATGTATGGAACGCTTATTGGTGACCTAAGGAAAGACGGAAAGTACATATCACTTCAAGCAGAGTGTCTGACTAGAATGCCTTCTGAAGAGTTGGTAAGTGTTCTTATTAAAGCGCAGCATAATACTGTGTCAGGTAGAAATACTTACAGCAATATGAAGCATATCGGTATCACACACGAATATCTATTGTTGTGGCAAAAACCAAAATCACCCCTGTCGTTACTTATCGATTTGTCAGCAATGGCCAATCATCAAGCAAAACGGCTACAAGGTGTATGGAAAACTATCGTTGCTCATGCAATGATTTCTTTAGGTGGTAAGGCAAGTCTTAATGATCTTTATCAAAAGATTTCCGAAGATGCGCCGGACAAACTTAAAAACAACGAGAACTGGCAAGCGAAGGTTAGACAAATATTACAAATTACTCCGAAATTTAACTCGGTTGAACGTGGTGTTTGGGCGCTAGCTTAATCTCAGTAGCATCACTCCCTAAAAGAGTGGTGTTTCTTTAGCGTCTTTATGGGACCTTAAAGAATCACGCTTTTTGTGCGAGAAATCGCCAAAATCGTAGAAGCTAACACTTCTGCATCTCAAAACTGTGAGGATAGATCATCCTCACGGGTGGCTCTCCGTCCACAGGTTGTCAATCAACTGTCCCCCGATCGGGAGTAAGGAGCGTCACCATGGAAAACTACGTTTTGCTGTATCTCTTCATTACTGGGTTGCTAGGTCTTTTTGGACTGGGTGACTTGGTAGTAAGTATTCATCAAAAGTATTTCTGTAGCCATATCAATATTAAATATTGGTCAGCTTACAGTAGTAATTAAACCAACGGTTTCTACATGCGCCGTTGGCTCATGGAATCCGTAATTAACTTTAAGGAAAAAAATCATGAAAATTACCAAAATTGTTCTTTTATCATTAATTGCTTTATCAGCTAATGTTGCATTTGCCCAAGATTATTCTGGGTATAAATACAACGGCAGTACAGCTCAATCAATGCAGTCGGTAACACTCGGCCGTATTGAGGATATGCGTGAAGTATCTGTTGATGCTACATCTCAAGTCGGCCAATTTGGCGGCATGGGGCTTGGAGCCGCTTTAGGCGGTCTTCTAGGTAGTACAGTTGGCAATAACAACACGACCAGAACAGCGGCAACTCTGGTATTAGGCGCAGCTGGCGCAATTGGCGGAAATTATGCAGCACAGGCCATTGCAAGAGAACGCGCTTATGAATATATCATCAGGCTTGAAGATGGTCGGGTTGTAGCAGTTACCCAATCGTATGAAACTAACAATAACATCGTCATTGGCGACAAAGTTAGGATCCTGCAAAGTGGTAAGGTTCGCATTGTTAAAATGATTTAAGAAAAAAAGTATGTTCAATCGGCCGATATTCTCGGCTGGTTGACATATTAAAATTTTAGGAATATGCTTTACGAAGTGTGAGCTTCAAGACACTTTAAAAATTAAGCATATCTAATCAGGCTTTCGCCAAATCTTCACCTAAGCATAGAGTTTCATTTCGTTTGTCTATTCGACATGCGATATTTCACGTCAAACGAAATCAAATTCAATTTTTTGAGAGTAATCTCAAAATCGTAGGAGCTAGCCTCCATCATTTCAAAAAGCTAATCATTTAGCGCCGGTGTAATTTAACCGTATTTTATTAATCCCTGCGGGAAGTGTTTACCCGTCTGGGGTGAACTCTTTCTTAGGGGCGTTTTATACCTCGAACCGGGGCACACCAAAGGGCCCCGCAAAGGCTTTCTGGTGTGCCTCGATCGGGGGCCAACTAGAAGGAGAAATAAGATGAAAATTGACAACCTAACCCTATACTTGCCTCCGCAAGAAGTTTTAGAAGATATCAGAAACGACAAATACAGTAAGAACGGTGAAACAACAGTTGGAGAAATTCAATTGCGTGTTGCTAACGCGCTTGCTCAAGTCGAACAACCTAATGCCCGTAAAAAAATTAGCAATGAGTTTTTGAAGGCACAACAAAATGGTTTTGTAGCAGCTGGTCGTGTTAATTCAGCTGCGGGTACCGATATTAAAGCTACTTTGATGAATTGCTTCGTGCAACCAGTTGAAGATGCGATTAGTACCGGCGATCCACTAAAACCAGGCATTTATGATGCACTTACATTTGCAGCTGAGACCATGCGTCGAGGTGGCGGTGTAGGTTACGATTTTTCTAAAATCCGTCCTAAAAATGCAAAAGTAAACAGTACCGCATCACGTGCTTCAGGTCCTGTGAGTTACATGAGAGTTTTTGATCAGAGTTGCCAGACAGTTGAATCGGCTGGTGCTAGACGCGGTGCCCAAATGGGTGTTTTACGTGTTGATCATCCTGACATCATGGAATTCATTTCAGCCAAACGTACAGCAGGTACATTAACTAATTTCAATATCTCTATTGGTGTGACGGATGCCTTCATGGAATCTTTAGCGTCTGACGGGGACTGGGAATTAGCACATACTGCGGAACCATCTGCAGAAATTGAAGGTGCTTATAAACGCGAAGACGGCCTTTGGGTCTACAGTAAAGTGAAAGCTAACGACCTTTGGGAAAAGGTTATGCAATCAACGTATGACTTTGCTGATCCAGGTGTACTGTTTATAGACAACATTAATCGTGACAATAATCTTGCTTATTGCGAGACTATTGCGGCTACCAACCCGTATGTATCATGCGGCCTACCTGATGGGTAGGAAAACTAATCCTGATTGACTTGGAAATCCTGAAGAGGGTGACAGGGCGCAAGCGTAATTGCAGCGTGATCGACTGAGTGGATTGGCGTCTTTTAAAGACGATGCGACAGTCAGAACTCTCCTATAACAAAAGAAGGGAGAGAGGTGAATCCGAAGAGGTTTGCCCGCCATATAGATATCATATAATTCTTTATATGATAAATTCTATTATATGGTCTTTAAGTAACAGAATGGTGGTGAACAGCCATTACCAGCTTATGGATGCTGCTGCTTAGGAAGTATTAATCTAACTAAGTATGTAGTAAACCCATTTGGCAGTAATGCACGATTTGATTTTAATACGTATATCGAAACAGTCAAAACTTCAGTGCGCATGTTAGATAATGTGCTTGATGCTTCATTTTGGCCGCTAGAGCAACAACGTGTTGAAGCTTCTAATAAACGTCGAGTTGGCTTAGGTTACCTAGGTCTAGGCGATGCGTTAGTAATGTTGAAACTAAAATACAACAGTGCAGAGGCGATTGCTTTTGCTGCAAAAGTAACTGAAATTATGCGAAATTCCGCTTACTCAGCGTCAGTAGAACTGGCTAAAGAAAAGGGTGCATTCCCGTTGTTTGATGCAGAAAAATATTTAGCTGCACCAAGTTTTGCTTCAAGATTACCTGAAGAGATCAAACAAGAGATTCGCAAACATGGTATTCGTAATAGTCATTTAATTAGCATCGCGCCAACTGGTACGATTGCTTTGGCTTTTGCGGACAATGCTAGTAATGGCATTGAACCGGCATTCGATTGGTTCTATTACAGGAATCGTCGCGTGATGGATGGTACAAAAGTGAAGGTGAAAGTCGAAGATCATGCTTATCGTTTATATAACCATATACACGGAGAGACTGAAGTAGACAAATTGCCAGAATACTTCGTATCAGCACAAACCATGAATGCAATGGACCATCTGAATATAGTAGCAGCAGTGTTACCGTATGTAGATAGTGCGATCAGCAAAACAATCAACGTGCCAGTAGATTATCCGTATCAAGATTTTAAGGGTATCTACTTAGAAGCACATAAACAAGGCTTGAAAGGCATCACCACTTACCGTCCTAACATGACAACAGGTGCAGTGCTTGAAACGGCCGCTTCACAAAAAGCAGCAGAAATGCCTAATGATGTAGCGCTACCTTCAATGGTAGATCGTCGCATTCAGCTTGAATCAGTTCCTAAACCTGTCTTGTCCAGCTTACGTTGGCCAGGTCGTCCTAAGTTGCCGAAAGGTAGTGAAGGCTGGGTATCAGATATGATTGAGCATCCATTAGGTGACTTCGCAGTATTTGTTTCTCATTTCAATGATGGTGTGAAAACACCGTTTGAGGCTTGGGTGATGGGTGCTGAGCAACCTCGTTGTTTAGGGGCTGTTGCAAAAACACTTTCCATGGACATGCGTGTCAATGACAAGGCTTGGTTAAATACAAAACTCGCGGTGCTAGAAAAAACTTCTGGTGACGATGGCTTCGAAATGTGTAACCCACCTGATGGTGAAGTTATTCATATAAAAAGCTTGGTAGCAGGGTTTGCGAAGTTGGTGCGTTATCGTTGTGAGGAACTGGAATCTTTGGCCTTGGCTGAGGGTGACACAACTCCAGTGATGGATGCATTAATGACGTTAAAAGAGCCTAAGTCTGGTACTGATGGCACAATGAGCTGGACCGTAGACGTTCTTAACGCAGCAACAAGCGATGATTTTGTGCTTGGCGTGAAAGAATTGATTATGCCTAACGGCCAACGTCGTCCTTACTCAATCTGGTTGTCTGGTGAATATCCAAAAGCACTGGACGGCTTATGCAAAATTCTATCTCTTGATATGAGGGTTATGGATATAGCATGGGTCGGTATGAAACTACGCAAACTGCTGAATTTCGCGGAACCGCATGGTGATTTCATGGCTAAAGAACCAGGTTCAGAAAAATCGCGCAATTATCCTAGTACAGTTGCCTATATCGCACGCTTAATTATCCATCGCTACGCAATGCTTGGTCTCTTGACTGAGGATGGCGAACCGGTAGAAACATTGGGTATCTTAGATCAGCAAACAAACGCCTCAGTTGTGGAAACAACAAGAGTGATTGCTGGTAAGAAATGCGACGAATGCGGTGCACATGCAGTCATCAAAAAAGATGGATGCGATTATTGCACTTCATGCGGTACTGTCGGTAGTTGTGGTTAAGGGGGAAATGATGAAATCTAATTTAAAAGTCATTCCTCAAGAAACCCATAGCGATGATGATGAACTCGTCAAAAAGCTAATGGAAGATCCAGTAGTCAAAGCACATTGCCAAGAACTTGAAGTTCAAGGTATCGATTACAAGGTCATACCAATTAGAAGCAAACAGTTGTCCAACAAATAAACCTAAAGGTTTTACGCCTGCTCTGCAGGCGTCTTTCACCGATGCTAAGCAAATAGTCTCGATGTAAGACGCTTGTAAGATTCTCGCCGCAAGGCAGAACGTGTACGAAAGTACGCATATCAAAAAGTAGATTTAGTTTCAAAACCCAGTGGGGTATTTCCCCATTAGGGAAGTGCCCTCATTTTTTTCAAAAAAGGAGAGCATTATGAGTAAATCTAGCAAAGACATTTTTAAAGAAATCGTCCTTGTAAACGTAGATAACGCAATTTGGTCAGGCTATAAACGCACGACTGAAGGCGATCTAGCAAAAATGAACGCAACCTTACCAGGTGGCGGGATTATCACAAAAGGTGGAAAGAAAATTTTTCCATCTGAAAGTTTCACCCCATTCAATACATTGAAGAAAGAAATCAGCAGAAAACTAATGTCAGTTGGTGTATCTGCTTTAGGTGGTTCGGCGCGAGTCATTCCAAATGCCCAAATTAAGGAAATTCAAAAATTCCTCGATGACGGTAAGGATAAGTTCAATAAGCTGCTTGCAGACTTTGAGAGCCAATATGACTCAAACTTAGAATCTCACTTAAACAGCATCTCTGATCCTGTTGTACGTGAAATTGTTGAGCGTTCCACACTTGATAAACATGAGGCAGTTAATCGTTTCAGATTTATTAGTGATGTGTTCAAAATCGTACCAAATGGTGATGGCATCGGTCTGGTTAATAACCTGGCTAGTAAGCTATTTACCGAAGTTGGGTCAGCTGCACGTGAGGCATACGAAAAAAGTTTTCTCGGAAAGCCACGTGTTGGTCAACGAGCTCTTAACCAAGTCGTATCGATTCGCAATAAGTTGTCAGGCCTAAGCATGTTAGACGGTGAGAACATACAACCCATCGTTGATTCAATTGACGAAGTGTTGAAATCTATGCCGGCAGACGGATGGATCGAAGGTGTGAATTATTCCGCACTTATCGGTTTGGTCTCAATGCTATGCGAACCTGAAGACATGCTAAAACATGCCGAAAGAATCCAACAAGGTAAAACTTCTAGTGTTGCCCAGCCTGCAGTAGTAGCGGTAGCACCTATCAAACCAGTTAAAGAACAGGCAAAACCTGTACAACCGCAACTGACTTTGGTAGAACCGGTAGCTCAAGACGTTAAATCATTATCTAAAGAACGTCCTCTACCAGTTGTTAAACAAGTAATTGTTCCAAAAGCTCCGCAAGTAGCTGCATTTTTTTAAATCAGATGGGTGCTTCGGCACTCATCATTTCATAAGGAAAACAATATGCTAAACAACCTCAAGAATGCACTTCCGCTTATCGCTGGTGCATTAGCAAGTAAGCAGGGTGTAAAAGTATTACAAGGTGATTGGGCTAAAACAAATTGTGAAGACACGATTTGGTTGCCTGCATTACCCGAAGGTGATCCAAACGTTAAGGCGAAAGCTCTAGGGTTTGTTGGCCACGAAACGGCGCATATCTCATTTACTGATATTGGATTAGCACCGGAAATTAAACAGCAAAAAAACTCAGAGACGTTTTTTGGGACAATGAACTTGCTGGAAGATATCCGGATTGAAATCTTGCAAAAGAGACGGTTCCCTGGTGTTTCATCTAACCTTGATGAACTATTCAAAATCCTTGTTAATGAAGGTGTATACGCCTCATCAAAAGACGACGACCATCCAAACAAGATTATGCATAACTGGATGATCAATAAATTAAGGCTAGAGGTATTAAATCAGCAAGCATTTGAAACAATCGCTGATGAAACAGAACAGGTATTTATAAAAACTGTTCCTAAAAATACTCAAATACGCCTTGAGGCATTGGCATTTGATGTAGTTAATGCAACATCGACGCGAGATGTATTCAATCTCACACGTGAAATTATGAAAATGCTTGAAGAGGAAGCAGAGAAAGAAAAAGAGAAGGAAGAAGAGCAGGCTCAGCAACAACAGCAAACTCAGCAATCTAACTCTAGTCAATCTCCCGATTCAAGCCAGTCTCAAAGTGGTGACACTTCAGACGATCAAGGTGATAGCGCAGATAGCAATGGTGCAAATAGTGCAGGGCAAGATGACGGTGACGCTGGCGATACTGCAGGCGATGCTACATCTGGTCAATCAAGTTCAGATGATGGTCAAAAAATGTCAGAGATTCTTCAAAACATTTTAGGCGCTGGACAAGGCGACCAATACCAAGATATAGGCGATGTTTTAGCCAAGCAAATTAATGATATCAAGGTTAAGTCGGCACAAACTGCATCGGATTCAAGCGGGCCCTTACGTGTGTTTAATGCGAATAAGCAAGTCAGTAAAGGCAGAAATGCTGGATACGACTTTAAAGCTAGACGCGCAGTGAATGCATTAAAGCTTAAATTGCATACGATGTTACAAGCGCAAACTATGAGTAGCTACACACGTAGTGATCAAGGTTCACGCTTTTCTAAACGTCACTTGCATGAAATCAAGGTTGGTGGAAAAGTCTTCGAAAAACGTACTGAAGGAATTGATATCGATATTGCAGCTGCAATGTTAATTGATATTTCTGGAAGTATGAATGGATCCAAACTTGAAACGGCGGCCTTAGCAGGTTATGCCACTGCTGAAGCATTAGCTTCGGTAAATGGTGTCTCATCTGCAGTTGCGGTTTTTCCAACTAAGACTGGTGTAGATTACATCAGTGCATTTGGTTCAAAACCTGTAATTAATGCTGAAAACTTTAATTCGCTATCGGTACAAGGTGATACTCCATTGTCGGACGCAATGTCGCGGGTCTCTATTGATCTGTTACAGCAGCCACAGACAAGAAAAGTATTACTGGTAATTACTGATGGCGCACCTAATCACTCAGATCAATCGAGTGTAGTCATCAAAGCCGCACAAAATGCTGGCGTAGAGATTATGGGTGTAGGCATTGGTGTTGATTTAGACCATTTGTTTGATTCATGGTGTTCAATTGACACAGTAGAAGATTTACCTAAAGCCTTATTTGGGATGTTGCAAAATAAACTCTCATTCAAGCAAGCAGCATAGAACCGGCCCACTTTTTTTAAGTGGGCTTTTTCTTGCCTATTTACAATTTATTAACAGTTAAACATTCCCTTGTCAAGCAAGAAAAGGCGCTATTTTAGTATGTCATTAACGATTATCTTTTCTTTACTAACTAAATAGACTTCTACATCAACAGCTAACCAATTAGAGCTAGCTTCACAGTTAACTAAATTAAGGGAATTGATATGTCAGAAGTTGCTAGTGTACAAAATCAAGAATTAACTAAACTGAATTACCAATTCCTAATGGTTGCTCAAAAGCAGATTCAAAAAGATCCAATCACAGCCAAACATCAATTGGGCATGGATGAAACTACAGCTACCTTTCTGAGTTCCATGTCTATCACGGACATGCAAAAACTCGCAGAAAGTGGAATATCAACAGTTTCATTCCGATTTGATAAATCAAGCATTCATCACTTGGCTAACTATATCTCAGGCGACGACCTTGCAATTACACAAGCGGTACTAGGAGCAAGATAATGAACGCTCCAATACCTGAAAAGAAATACAGAAAAGATGAAATAACTGTGCTCTTAGAAATGAGAATGCTTAAAGCAGCTGAAGAGATGTTTAAGCGCGGAGCAAGAGTCCCAGTCGTAAATGCTCTCATGCCAATCAAGCGTGAGAAATTAATGAAACTTCACGTAGAAGTGACTGGCGAAAATCCTAAAACTGGACCTCTACCAAGCGACCATTCCTGGTATGCAAGTACCACTTATCCAATGCGTTTAATCCAGTCATCAATCCTTATCGACATATATAGAAAAATAAAAACAGTTTCGAAGGATGCATTAGAAGCAGAAATAATAGTTTCTACATTCGATCTATATCTAGACCATTGCAGGGCAATTAATGCAGAACCACTAATTACCTTTGTCCGTACTTGGCACCTAATCCAGCAAATCAGAATTAATACATTAACTACTACTTGCTGCCAACATTGCAAAGGGCATTATGTAGTCTCAGTCGGCAAGCTCCACTCAAGATACGAATGCCCACTCTGCGTCAGAACATCCAGTCTCAAGCCAGAAACATATCAAAAAACAGACAAAATGCTAGCGATAGCCGCATAAATATAAAGCCTTAAAACCATGGTTATTAGCAATCATTCGACTTCCTTAGTTGCAACATAATAGTGACAAATAACTCATGGAATTTGTATGCGTTTACACAGCAACTTAGAAATCTTAAACAAGGTATCTGCGAATGCAGAGCTTAAAAAACCATTAAAGGACATTTTTCAAGTTTGGCCTAATCTACATAATATTGCCCTCAATCTTGTAAGTTATATGGGTGATATCGTCCCTTCAAGTACAGGAAAACCTCTTCTTGAAGTCTGTCTTCTGAATGCAGTCAACCACTATCGCTCAGTAACAGCTCATGAATACGGCACTGAAGCACAAATGGTTGCTTTTATTAGAGGATTGCTTATTGACGCTCCTGAAATCGTTGAAACATCAATTGGTACTAATAGCGACGACCCTGTTTTATGGGAGCCATTTGCTCAAGATATTTCAGTATTCCAAAAAACCTATCCAGGTGTAGTTAAGGTTTATAAGGATCAATACTCTGACGTAAAAACGAACAGTATGCGTCTGATGCTTCTATCAAGAATCATCACCGTTAAAGACCTTTATTGGATTGACCAATACAGCTCATTACCTTCATTGCTTGGTGAGGCTGCATGACATTACCTGGTCACGTCAAATTTTGGTTCATAGCAGGGATATTCAGTTTTTTCCTTATGTGTTTTGTCACTAAGCCTGAAGTCTATTTTCAAGCAGCACAAAAAGACATAGAGAACGTCTATCTGGCTTACGGAGACGAAGGCGGCAATGAGATAGTAGCCAATGCTAATTCCGCATTTGGTGTAATTTTCGCTGATACATTCGCAAATAAAGCAGTTAACACAATGCACAACACGCCTCGCAAAGAAGCCGCATTTTTTGGAACTGAGCAAAAAGCGGCACTTGAGAGCAATAAGATGTTGCGAACATTTAAGTTACAGATATATGCCCTATTTTTAAGAGTGAGTATTGCAGCGCGTTGGATACCAGTATTGGTAGTACTTGGTGCCGCTGCATTTATTGATGGATTAATAGCAAGAAAAATAAAAATTGAAGGTTATGGTTTTACTTCGCCTGGAGTGCAAGCTCGTATGGCGCATATCACGGTGGCTCTTACGGGCATGTCGATTATTTTTATGTATTTGCCTATTAACTTACCAATACTTTGGTGGCCATTTGCAACACTGATCGCGGTTCTATGCATCCGCTTCGTCTCATCAAATATGAAACAAATCACAACATGAGCAAACAACTACTCAATGACCACGTTCAGTCCATGCTGGAAAACCAGCTGGGGAGCGTCTTATCTTATCTACAGGACGACCTCACACAAGAAATCATGATCAATGGTGAGAATAACGTTTGGATGGAACGTGCAGGGGAGATGATATTTCTCAAGGACGTAAAAATCTCTGAAACTCAAATACGTGGTGCCATTGATACGGTAGCTCGATTATCAGACAAAGAGGTGCGCGATGCTCAAGAATCATCTGTTGTAGATGCGCGCATGCCAGGCTATCGGATTGCTGCAGCTGTAAATGGTGTATCCACACTTGGCTCGATGATTTGCATCAGAAAGCATTCTAGATTTGTTTGGTCGCTCGATGACTACGTTAAGCAAGGCTACATGACCGAGACAACAAAACTATTCCTAATTGAGCAAGTATTAAACAAAAAGAATATTTTAGTCTCGGGTGGCACATCATCAGGCAAAACTACATTTTTAAATGCACTTATTGGATACATCCCAGATGACGAACGCATTGTCACTATCGAAGATACGCGCGAGCTAGTAGTTAAAGTTCCAAACTGGGTTGCACTAGAAGCTAACGAACAGGCAAATATTCCAATTAGGCGACTAGTAAAACTAGCCCTACGCTGTAGGCCAGATCGCATCATAGTTGGTGAGGTTCGCGGACCAGAAGCCTTTGACTTCATGCGCGCATTAAATACTGGTCATGATGGCGGCTTTGGCACTATGCATGCGAATAGCGCGCTATCAGCTCTCTCAACATTAGAAACATTAATTCTATCTACTGAAGGTATCGACTGGCCACTAGAGTCAGTTAGAAGCCAAATCGGGGATACATTCGATTTCGTACTGCAACTAGTTCGAGAAAAAGGCAAAAGACGCCTAAGTGAAATACTAAAAATCAACCACTATGACCGTGAAAGGAAAAGTTATGTTACGGAATCTATTCTCAGATAAATATTTTATTAAAGGGGCATGCTTACTGTTTTTGTTCGTGTTTGCACAATCTGCATTTGCTTTCGGTACCGCAAACATGCCATGGGAAACAGGCCTTGAGCGTTTTGCTCAATCGCTATGTGGGCCTACTGCGCGTGCTGTTGGTGTTATTGCTTTCGCAATTGCGGGTATTTCAATCGCAATTGGTGAAGTTAAGGGCTGGATTCACAACATCATGATTGTCATGATTGGTATCTCAATCGCAATTTTAGCTCCATCAGTGCTAGGTCTAATTTCTTCGACCGGTACTGGTTTCGCTTGTAACTAATAATGCAAGAAGAGCTAAGAACAACTGTCGTCCATCGCTCTCTGAATGAAGAGAAAACGATGGCCGGCGGCGAAAAAGGCCTTGTGGTTGGTAACGTAACTTTGGCAATTTGTATCTGCTTTGCTTCCAGCACGCTTTACTGGGCTGTTCCAGCAATGCTGATACATTTCTTCTTGGTATGGTTACATAAGCTCGATCCAAAAATGAGAAAAATCTATTTTCGATACTCCCAGCAACACAGTCGCTATGACCCGTGGCCTCACGCTGTAATTACTAAGAATTCACGACCTGAAGGATTCGATCAAGGTAACCTATGTTAAACCTATCATCACAACGTTCCGAATACGAAGGTAAAGCTCATTCATACCAAGATCTTTTGCCATGGATGGAGTTAATCCGTTCAGACATGGTAATAAATAAGGACGGTGGCTTACTCGTATGCTACAGAATGCCTGGTATTGATGTTGAAAACCTGCAGGAAACAGATAAAGACCGCTATGCAGGGCTTATTGAGCATGCGATGCGCGTATTCAATGAACGTGTGACTGTATGGTGGACAGTCGATAGACGTCGTACAACACAATATACAGAAGGTGAAATGCCAGAGGAAATCAGTGATTTCATCAATGATACATGGCGTAAAGAATTCGTAAGCGGCAATCAATACGAAAACAAACATTATTTATCTATACTTTTCAGCCCAGAGACTGGTGCAACTGGCTTTATGGAGCGAGTAGGGTACTTTTCTACTAGAAAAGGATATGGAATTCTAAAATCTAGTTATAAGGCAGCTATTGCCTCACTATCTAAACGACATTCTTTTGCATTCGATTCTGAAAAAATCGCAGTAGATATGGATCGTTTCGACGATTTAATGGCGGCCTTTGACGAAACCATTCGTGATGCTGGTCTTAAACGCCTAGAAGATGAAGAATTGCTCACTTTTCTACATAAAAGGGCCAACCCAGCAAACAATCAGAAGCATGTTAGAAAACAAAGATTGTCAGGCTATTTAGACGCCTACCTACCTGACAACACTTTATATGTTGGACATAACGTATTGCTGTTTGAGTCAGATGAATCGCGATATGCCTCTGCAGTATCAGTCAAAGACTGGCCGGAAGTTTCACAACCAGGCATGTTAGATGCAATGTTAGGCGTGCCCGGTGAGATCACTATTTCACAGTGTTTCATGTATGTAGACCAAGATGAAGCTAAAAAGTACATCGATGGTATTCGTAAGCACAACATGAATACATCTAAATCCATCATGACCTATCTCAAAGAGACATTTACGAATACAGAATCTGACAAGATAGATGAATCTAAGCTGCATAAAGCTCAAGATGCGACTGATGCAATGAATAATATGACGATTAATAATCGGCAGTTTGGTTACTATAATCTTTCAATCATTGCTTACGGTGAGACTTTAAAAGAGTCTGAAGAAACAATGAAAGCCGTAACCAGCACGCTTCGCCAAAAAGGTTTCTTGGTGGTAAGAGAAACTTTGCATTTACTTTCGGCCTGGGCTGCAACCCTCCCGGGGCAATGGGGTCAGCTTGTCAGAACATTTTTCCTACATACTGGCAATATGGCAGACCTCAGTCCTATATGGTCAAGACAAACTGGTGCAATCGATAATGCTTATTTAACTGAGCAAACTGGTAAGCCATGTGCTGCACTAACGACACTTTCTACTGAGTTTGCTACACCATTCTATTTTAACTTTCACAATGGTGACCTAGCTCATACGATGGTTGTAGGTCCATCAAGAACCGGTAAGTCAGTATTCCTAAATTTCCTAGTATCGCAGTTCGGTAAGTATGCTCCGTGCAAGCGAGTTATTTTCGACAAAGATTATTCATGCAAGATTCCTACCTTGTTACAAGGTGGTAGACATATCGATATGTCAGGCGAAACTACAGTACGCCTAAACCCGCTTAGCTTATTGGGAGACCGTGAACATTGGGCATTTTTAGTTATTTGGATTGAGAATCTACTTACGAGTAGAGGGTATAACTTCACTTCAGAAGACGAGCAATTGGTATGGAAAGCGCTCGAAAAAATGGAAATTCTACCTAAGGATAAATGGGTTCTACGGTCGTTATATGGACTTATGGGTTCAAATCGATTAAATGATGAACTCATGCCTTGGATCGGAGAGGGCGCAAGTGCTAAATACTTTGATAACGTCGAAGATGAATTTAATCTTGGAGATTTTACTTGTATCGAAGTAGGCACCTTATTTATGAATCCGCGCTTGGCCAGTTTGTTTTTAGAATATGCTTTTTACCGGATCAAGATCAGTTTAGACGGCAAACCAACTCTAATTGAGCTTGAAGAGGCTTGGTTGATGCTTTCTGACGACAAATTCACACGCCGCATTAACGATTGGCTGAAGACACTGGCTAAGAAAAATGCTTTCTTGATCATGGCCACGCAATCGTTAAATGAGCTTGCCACGTCCGATATCTTTTCATCGATTATCGACAATATTCCTAACAGAATCTTTCTGCCAAATCCTAATGCCATGGCGCATGAAGATATGTATACCAAGAAATTTAGCTTGAATGCTGAACAAGTTAGCCGAATTCGTAATGCTGTACCTAAACTCAATTACTACATCAATACCCCAGTAATGAGCCGTATGGCACGTTTTAGATGTCCACCTGAGGTTCTTGCATGCCTGAGATCCGATTCTAGGGCGCAAAAAACTTTCACCAAGCACTACGAAGACAGGGGTAATAATCCAAACTGGAAACAATCATACATACAGGAGATGGTCCAATGAACAAGTTAACACTCAAAACTGGCATTATTGCTCTAACACTAGGCCTTACTATTGCAGGTCAATCTATGGCCGCAGGAAAAATTGTATTTGATCCAAGTAACTTCGTAAAAAACACGATTACTGCAGGTCAGCAAGTTAAACAAACTGCTGTGCAACTAGCAATCAAAGCAGAAGAGGTTAAGCAATACATGCTTATGGTACAAGACTTAAAAAAACTTGATCCAAGCGTGATCCAACGCGGCGTATCACGTGGGGTAATCCCTCCAGGTGATTATAGTACACCGGGTCAAGTCGCTACTGCAGCTCAAGGCGTATACGGTACGTACACTAAAATCGGCGACAACATGAAAGGTTACGAGACCAGTTATAACGGTATCGATACGCTCATGAAAAATATCGATCGTACATCTATCAACTCAAAAGTATCACCTGAAAAAATCCTGCAGTATGACTTCCAACGCGCTCAACAGGGTATCCAACAAGATACAAACTACTACAACACATTGGTAGAGCTTAACAGTCAAATAGCACAGCATCAAAAACGCTCAGACGCACTTTCAGCAGCGATTCCAGCACAAAGCGGTACGGTTGAATTGTTGCAGAACATTGGTGCACAAAATAGTGTGGTTCAAGACCAAATGACGCACTTGATCCAAGTGAGCAGCATCACTTCTGCAGAGATGGTTCAAAACAGTAAAGACCAAAAACTCAAAGCAGAACGTGACGCTCGAGATAAGGCAGAAGCTGCACGTACTGAAGCAAAAGCTGGCGGATATTATTCTAACAAGAAACCATAAGTACCGACCAAAAGTAATAAATTAAACTAAACAAGTTAATAGAAGGATGTTTCAAATGAAAATGCGAGTTATGAATTATTTAAAATCATTCTTTCTATTAACTTTCTTGCTAATTAATTTTAATGTTTCCGCCGCTACCGGAGAAACTGGCACACCAACAGGCGCTGGTACAGCTACACCAGAATTAAGCGAAAGATTGGGCTTCACTGGTGCAAATAGCTTTGAGCAAGATATTAAAAAGGCAATCGATGGTCTCACCAGATCAATCACTTCATTCTCAGGTAGTTATAGGGGTCAAGTAACACCTGAAGGTACTAAATTACTAACCTTACTATCAGTTATTTCAATTGCACTTGCCGGCATAAAACTATCGTTGACATCAGGCAGTCTTTCAGAGCCAATGTCCAGATTGCTAACCACCATATTTACTATTGGTTTTGCATCATTCCTAATTAGCCCGGCTGGATACGACATGATGATTATTAACGGGATTGATGGCTTAATGAACAAGTTAGCTGGATTTGCATTGCCTGGTACATCAAGCTTATCTGATGGATTCTCAAATTTCATGCAAAGCGAATTCAAAATCCTTGGTGACATCATCAGCACATTAAAGGATTACAGTCTTTATGATTGGTTCACCAAAGCTGGTTTTACACTACTACTTGTCGTATTTATGTTCTTGGCTCTGCTTCTGATGTCTTTGTTAGGTATGATTGCTGTCCTCACAGCTTTAGTAATGGTCGCAATCGCACTTGCGCTAGGGCCTATATTCATTCCATTTTTGGTAGTCGAAAAAACATCATTCCTATTTGATGGATGGCTTAAATTCACTATTAATGCCTGTCTAACAAAGGTAATAGTAGCAATATTGCTTGGGATTGGTGTTGCAGCGTTTGCAGCACTAGGGACTAACTTCTCAGGTGGCGCCACAGATTCTATGGCGGGTACATTATTAGGCGCCCTGGCAATATCTGGTGTTATCGGTACGTTAATGTTAACGGCACCAGGCATTGCTTCAGCTATTACAAGCGGCGGTGCAATTACACAAGACGGATTCGCAGGTAGAATGCACAGTGCAGCTAAGGGCATGAGCAGAAACGCAAGTGTTCAAGCTTCTCAAGGTGCAGGTAATGCAATGCAAACCGCTGGAAATAGAATAGGTGGCAGAGCTGGTAATGCAATGTCATCAGCAGCAGAAAGAATAAGATCATCAAGCTCAGCTGGTAACATCGGTGGCCTTAAACCTTCATCTTCAGGTACACCAAAACCATAAAAATGGTTTAGAAATAGGGGGTACCGTATTAGGAAAAAGGCTGTCGTTATGACAGCCTTATTTTTTTAACCACGCGTTCTTACTCTAGCGCTAGATGTAGAGTGTAATTTAGTATGACTTGTATTTCTATTATTACTAATTTCTTCAGACTGAGCTTTGCTAACCGCCTGTCTATTAGCAAAGTAACTTGCTAAGTTAGCAATCAATCTAGGTGCATGCTTGCACTCTTCAGGCGGCAGGCCATTTGGACATTTATAATTCGCAAATATTGTCATTCTTTCACCCTTCTAAACAACTAAACGAGTTTATTCTTAACTAACATCAACACTACTTTTCTAGAGTAGTACAGACTGATAGCAATTACAGCATTATTATTAAAACCAAATACTGATGCTGAGACTGCGCCTACAATAAATAATTCTAGTAAGTAAATGAACATATTACTCCCCTTTGATCAATTTAATAGCAGCATGTAAGTGTGACATTTCTACTTTGAAGTTCTTATCTTCCCCAGTCGAGATGGCTTCATTCACGGCAGATTGCAATATTTCACCCACGTTAGCTAAAGATTGTCCACTCAATGCCTTCACTACAGTATATGCAGTGAAATCATCAGCTAACCGAGCTTTGGTGTTAGCAATCCATTTTGCAATGTATTCTTGTAAAGCATCATCACCAGGCACATCAAAAGCTACCTTTTCTGTGAATCGTCCACCGCGCAACATTGCATCATCAATTAAGTCAGGTGCGTTTGTAGCTGCAATAAACAAAATATCTTTAGTACGTCCACCGGCACCATCCATAATTGTAAGTAACTTGTTAGTCACATCTTTGGACATAATTGAATTTCTACGGTCAGCCAGTACATCGTCCGCTTCATCAATAAAGATAATGCATGGACGAATATCTTTTGCACGTTTAACGATGTCATCAATCTTTTTAGGATCATGCAGTAAATCATGGCCACTTGTCTTAATAAACGCCCAATCAGAAGCCTTAGCAAGCGCCATAGCTGCGATTGTTTTACCTGTACCAGCTGGCCCATAGAACAATACACCTGCAGGAACGCTACCGCCCATTTCTTCAATTTCATCAATCCTTACCATCCGTGTGGCAAGCTTACTTAAGCGTGAGCGCATTTCAGGCTCAAGAATTAATTGCTCAATAGTCAAAGCGTTTTCTGGGATATTGTCGCCTTTAGTTGCACTCAATGCGCGCAATGCAGCTGCAAGCTGATCAAAGTCAACACGTTCAATTTTCTTTTCTTTGAGCTGGTCTAGAACCTCTGTAACTACTGCACGAATTCTTGACACAGAGAAACCCTCCCAACGTTTAGCCGCGCGCTCTAAACCGTCTGTAGCCACTAAATGTGAAACTGATTTTAATCCATTGTTCAATAAGAACTTTCTAGCCTCATAGTCAGGTGGCAAGACTTCAATTTTGTAGTCAAAGCGGCCTTCACGAATGGATGCTGGGTCAAGCTGGTCTAAAAAGTTAGTTGCTGCCATTAATACTACTTTTTTACTGCGCAGATCCACGATACGTTTCAGCATCGCAGAAACAGTTTTAGACGCTTCTTGATCAGAACTACGTGAATTAGCACGATTAACTAAAATTGCCTCAATTTCATCAATAAACAAAACGCATGGCGCCTGAGCTTCAGCATCATCAAACACTTTCATCACGTTCTGAGTTGTTTCACCAACCCACATGCTTTGGAAGTTACCGATAGCAACATCAATGATCGGCAATTTCAATTCACCAGCCAAAGCTTCAGCCATAGTAGTTTTACCATTACCTGGCTCACCAGTAAGCAAGATGCCATTACGTTCACCTTTATTCGTAACGATTTCTTTACCAGCTTTACTTAACTTGGCTTTCAATTCAGGCATGCCCACAACCTCATTAAATGTGCGAGTAGCTTTTCTAGCGGTGTAAGTAATACCAGCACTAGTCGCGTTACTAGAACCGCCCACAGCTTGCTTAGTGCGTGACATAGAGAAATAGTGGTTCAACCAGTCATCAAATGTATCACCGGTGGCGTATAGATAAGCCATGATGTTGATAGCTGCCATTACAGCCATTACAGCTAAGAACATATAACTATAACTATCTAGCTGCTGGGCTTTAATCATGAAGCCAATTGTAATGAACAAGGCATAAACGCCGTGATAGGCTTTCTTATCCATAATCAAGGCATAGACCATAAATACGACAGGCATAATCAAAACAAATTGAATCCAAGCGACTGTGTACGCGGTGAAGTGAAATGGGAAATTAGAGTTGGATAAGCTTCTAACATATGAAACATTACCATTGATATTTTCCAATAACTGACCTGGTGGCAACAGCAGTACAGGGATAATCCCAATAGCTAAAGCCATTAAAGGTAAGTAAAGCATACTTTTTGCTGAGAATTTGTTCATATTAATTAACCTTTAACTGTTTGCCGTTGATGCTTCTAATCTCAAGCACACTATCAAACTGTAATTTCACGTACCAAGGAAGCGCGTTAATAAAATTAGTGTAATTTCTTTGTAACTGCTCCTGATTAACAGGATTGTTCGCTTTAATATCGGCAAACGTCACATAATGTTTTTTATCAAACATCAGTACATTTTCAAACTTAGCGTCATTACATAATTTGCCATTTGCGCAGATCACGTCGTTGAAGGTCAGAAATGCCCCTTGTTGCTCTTCAAAGTTGATTCTGTTTAGAGTGTGTTGAGTTGTGAAATAAAATCCACCAAAAGCTAAGCTGTAGCCTAGCAAAGATGCCCAGAACAGTTTCCCTGACGCTTTAGATAAAGTTACACGATTCATATTTTTATTAATTCCATTGATTACTTAATACAAGATTATCAAATAAATCCTTTTTGGCAAATCTAGCCTACATTTTAAGCGCAATTCAACTAAACCAACGACTTAAGCCAATCTATAAGACATTCAAAGTAGAAGTATATTTGAAAAGGGGCTGTTTTCGGGGTGTATGTTTAATCATTAAGTTATCCCAAAAACGTTATCCTGCATTTTTTTGAATGGGGAATCACCATGAGCAAAATAAGCGATGCTATCAATAGTTACTTTATTGAAATGATCTCAGACGAAGTTACCAAACAGGAAATGACAGAAAGATTAAAAAAAGATGCTCGCGAAAGGGCAGATGCACTAATGCCAGCAACCTATAACAATCTAGATGCACTGTATGTCTCGCTTGGTTGTAGATTCCAGGACAATCCTCTAAAAAGCGTACTGTTATCACTCGTATTCTTCGTCATGCTAGGTATCTTAATCGCAAATTTTATTTTGTCATTTGTAGGTTAGTTAAACATATACCTTATTTTTACACTGTATTTTTAGCCTCTCGCAGAATGCCTTCGTGATTAAATTCTACTAACAAATTTGGATACTATTATGAGTGAAGACAGAATTAAGAAATCCCCAATCACTGCCACTACAAAGGGCAAGGGGTTGTTCGAGAGATTTGGTGGCCCTATTGTAGATCGCAATCGTTGGTTTCTTGGGTTTGCCTTCATGTGTGTTATTTGTTTAGTGCAAACCTACGCCATAACTGTGATGCTGCCACTTAAAACAGTTGTGCCTTGGATGGTCACTGTCAAGGATACTGGCAAGATTGAGGGTACACCAGTAGAGTCTATTAATTTTGTCCCTGACGAGAATTCAAAACGTTATTTCTTGAAAGATTGGGTAACTAAGGTATTCACGCTAGACAGATATTTAACTGAGAAATATCTTATTGACTCTTACAAGTTGGTGCGCGGCCAAGGTTCTGAAGAATTCCGTCAGTTCATTGAAACTAATAAACCCCTTATCGCGCTACGTTCAGATCCAAATCTAGTCCAGGCTGTTGTAATTCGCTCAGTGTCTTTTATTCAAGATTCAGCAGCTTTAGTACGTATCCGTGTTGAAACTAGAAACTCTGAAGGCGTTAGATTTGCCGACAAATTAGTAACAATTCACTTTTCTGTAGTACCACCTAAAACTGAACAAGAAATATATGCTAACCCGATTGGTATATATATCACGCATTTCGCTGTTAGTGAGGATATCAACTAATGTTTAAATTTCTAAAAAATAGCTTACTTGCATTAGCGCTTGTAGGCTCAGTATCAACACCTGTTGTATCTCATGCCGAATCGCAATCGATTTCCATGCCAGGGGACGTGAGGTTAGTTGTATTCAACTACGATGCTAACAACACATTCACGATTTTATCACTGCCTGGCAATATCACTGATATCCAATTAAATGAAGGCGAAAAAATTACTGCACTTGCCATGGGTGATTCAGTCCAGTGGATTACTGCTAAAGCTGACGGCCATATATTCATCAAGCCAACCAAACCAAACATCTTTACATCCGCCACTTTAGTAACAGATCAAAGAACGTATCAGTTAACACTGCGCTCTTCACCTGAAGGTGGTAAGTGGTATCAACGAGTAAGCTGGCAGTATCCAGAACTCATTGTAATGAAACAAAGCGAGCAAGAGGCTCAAGCAAAGGCACAAGTCATAGCAGCTGAGGCTATGAAAGCTGAAGAAAAGAAACGTCAAGCTGACAATATAGCTACGACTATCAGTAGGGCGCCTGGCAACCCAGTAGAGAATCTAAACTTTGACTACACCATCTCTGGTGATTCCGAATTCAAACCCACTCAAGTATTCGATGATGGAAAAATGACTTGGTTAAAACTCGATAACAAGGTTCAAGAGTGGCCTGCAACTTTCATCGTTGACGAAAATAATATTACAGAAGTCATCAATCCATTACGCGATGGGCTATTCATTAAAGTAACGCGATTATTTAAAAAATGCGTACTAAAGCTTAAAAACAAAGAAGTGATTATCACCAATAACGCTTATCCATTATCAAAACCAGTAAATAACACAGTTTACGGAGTCATCCCATGGCAGACACAGAATCGCTAATTGAAGGCAAAGGCACAGTTAAAAAGAACCTTCATTGGTTCATTTTAGGTCTAGTCTCTTTAGTAATTGTTATAGCAATTTTTGCCCAAGATGCAAATACCAAAAAGCGAAAAGCTGATAAAGCCAAAGAACCAGAGAAAGTCGTTCAGGCCGATGGAAATTCTGAAAACATCAAAGGTGTTTTAGATAAGCAGAAAAATGCAGAAATTGAAAACTCTGCAGCGCTAGCAGGCGACAAGTTAGGCGTACCTTCAATTGCAACAGATGGTGTTGGAAAAGATGCAAAAGAAGCTGAAGTGCTAAGCGCCAAAGAAGCTCAAGCTGTTGAAGACTCAAGGCGTGATGCCCAACTAACTGGGAGTGCCATTTTAGCTATAAGCCCTGACTCTAGCGCATTAGAGAGATTGGCTGCCTACAATACAGAGCAACCTAATCTACAGCAAACTAAACTTGATATAGACGAAAACGAGCTGCGTAAAGCATTGTCTGGTCCAATAGTTCAACCAGAAACTATTACGCAACGACCACCTACTAAAGAAGAACAGGATCAGTCTTGGTTAGAAAACCAAGCTAATAGAAAAAAAACCACAGCGATTGTCGAAGATATTGCAAACAGTCCTTACACAATATTTGAAGGTTCTGTAATACCTGCAGTACTAATGACAAAAGTAAGCAGTCAATTACCCGGACAGGTCACAGGCGTCGTATCACAAGATGTTTATGACGGTATTACTGGAAGCCATTTGATTATTCCAAAAGGCTCAACAATATATGGCACGTACAACAATAGTATCATCCAAGGCCAAAGTAGATTAATCGTAGCCTTCACACGTCTAATATTACCGAATGGTAGAACAGTTTCATTGCCCGCAATGCCTGCAGCTGACAAAGTAGGTCAACATGGCATAAATGGCAACGTAGATAATCGCTATTTCCAACGCTTTGGATTCTCTTTCTTTACAGCAATTCTTGGAGCAATAGTTGATAAGAACAACAATAACAGCACTACTATTATCAACACTGATGGTGCATCCAGCGGAGTCACTACTGCAGCCGGTACAATATTGACTGACATATCTCGCTCAGAGCAGCAACGAGCAGCACAAATTCAGCCAATCGTTGTTCTTAAGCAAGGGGAAAAATTCAACATCAATGTCAATCGTGATATTGCAATTGCCCCTTACATGTAATGGACGCATTGATACTTGATCAACTAATACAGGAGTGTGCAATTGGAGTTGCACCTTCTACCATGGCCGCAATAATTAAGGTAGAGTCTGCTGGCAACCCTTGGGCAATCGGTGACAATACTGCCCGTGGACGTGTAACACCTACACCAAGAAATGCACATGAAGCTGCAACCAAAGCCCTGGAATTGCTTAGACTAGGCCACAGCCTGGATCTAGGACTTGCACAGATTAATAGCAATAACCTAAAGGCATACGGTGTAAGTGTGAAAGACGTATTTGAGCCTTGTACTAATATAAAAGTTGGTTCGAAAATACTTTCAAATTTCTATGTTAAATCAGTTCAGAAATACGGTCCTGGTGACATATCACTATTTCATGCATTATCAGCTTATAACACTGGTAGTTTTTACAGAGGCCCAAGTTATGTAATGAGGATACTTAACGCTGCTGGCTCAAAAGCAAACATATCAAGTGTATCGTGGAAACAAACAGGTCAAAAATCATATAGCTCTAGACCTAGAGCATCCCAATCAATCACGGTACGCCCATTTTATGCACCAATCATTGCTTTCTCGCATGTAGAAGATAGCCCGTCTGATGAATCATCATCTAATGGAATTCTTGCCATATCCGAATAAGCGCATGTAAAAGCAGTGCTAGTAATTCAAAGCCCCTAATTTTGGCATTTATCTTTAATCATTAATTAGTTTCTTTTTGTGCAGAATAGAGCCATCAAATAACCGAGAGTTATCATGGCGCAAGAAGAACTTATAGACACACTCGTAAGCAACGAACAACTTGGCATAGGCAAAAAGACAAGCGTTTTTAAGCTAATGTTTATCTGTCTTTTTGTTTTGGTGGTAGGCTTTCTAGCTTACACCTTTTTCATCAAGTCCAAACCTGAACAAGAGCAGCCACCACTTTCCTTAGGCGCCTCTATTACACCCCCAGTTTCGCAGCCAATCAAACCTGCAGAACCTGAGGTTATTCCTTCACCGATTGCAACTGCCCAAGCTACTCAGCCTGGTACTGGTCAAACAGATCTAATTCAAGCTGGTTTAAATACAGCTTCACAACCTGTAGCTCCTGCTGCTCTAACACAAACAACAGTTAACCCAGCTGTAACCCAACAAAATCAAATTGGAGTTCAAACGCAAAATCAGCCAACTCCAACAGTAGTAGCTACGTCTCCTATTTCATCAAGTCAACCTGTTGTAACACAAACTATCCAACCAGCACAGATGGCACAAGCTGTGCTGCAACCGGCTATAACGGAATCAGTAATTCCAACAGTAGAACATCTGCCAATTAAAAAGAAACCAGTTGTTCGTAAGAAAACTGCAGTAAAAGCGTCGGCAAATAATTCAACAGTCGCAGAAGAAACACATGCTCCAGCTATACCAATGGAAGAGGGTGTCACTCGCGAAGAAATCATCGTCATTCAATAAGGGGTTAATCATGGTCATAGCGGAATTAAAAGAACTGGAAAAAAATCAAGTACAAACACTTAGAGCCTTAATGGCTTTGCATGGCTTGACAGTAGCTGACTTATCTGTGCGTACATTTATTCCAAAAGAAAACATTGAGGCATTTTTATCGGGAGTAACTGCATCTTTGTCAGATCCAAGTTTCAATGAAGTGTTTCGTTCTCTAGGAATGTCTGATGGCGGTGAATTGATTGATACGCGAGTGCATTTCTGGAATGTCAAAATGAAGCGTGCTCGTAACAAAGAAAATTTGTTACCGCTTAACAATATGCTCAAACATATTGGCGACCACTCCGCTATGGCTCTAGCTAAGAAAAACAATGTTACACCTATCCTAGTGAAGGCTGGCAATACTCGCATCGTCCTATTTGTTCACGGACCACGATTCATGAGTATTAATGTAGCTGACCTAGGTTTGAATCCTGGTGCTTTTGCCGGTAATCACAAAATTCAATCAGTACCGAAGTATTACTATGATTTGATTTCAATGTGTGCACTTCGTCCAAATTATTTTGATTTGGTACTAAACGGCACATATATAAACGAAGACATTGACTTACTCAGAATGGTTGCTTTGGAGCATGACGTTACTCTAAGCGAGCTTGTTAACTACGTTATCAGAAATGATAAGCGCGCCATTCCTACCACCACAGAATCTCCAGTTCAACAAACACCAGTTATTTCCTTGCATACCTCGATGTCTGGAGCCGCAATGGAATTTCCTACTCACCAAGCAAGAGGTTAAACATGAAATTTAAGAATATTTTATTGTCAGTTGCGTTGGTATTTAGCGCATCTGTTACAAATGCTGCAAACCAACCAGCAAGTCTTAGTGGTTTTGATTTTAACTATTCGGTTGATCTAAATCGAACAATCGGACTTACTCAAGTTTTTGATGACGGTGACAGAACTTATTTCCAATTTACACAGGCTGAAAGTTTACCAAGTGTTTATGTCATTAAAGATGGAAAGAAGCAAAAAGTGGATTTAGAAGCTCGTCCACCTTACCTAATTGCACCAGGCGTAGCTAATAAATACATGTTATCAGCACCAAATGGCAAAACATCGATTTATGTCAGTTATAACGGCAGTCGCGTACAAGAAACACCAGCAAAAGCGATTGAACAAAAAAGACTTGAATCTGTTGAAAAGGTAGCCCCTGTTGAAAATCCACAGCCTGTTAAGAAAGTGGCTAAACCGACTAGATCTATCGATACAGTTACAGTGCAAGCTCAGCCTGATTCAGACGAAGATAATCCAAGCATGACGGGATTGGTCACAGGCACATTACTTAACATCCCATTCTTTGAAAACAGTGTCTCGTTGAGTAAAAAAGCCCGTAGCGATTTATCGCAGAGGATTGAAGAAATAGTAGGGTCAACAAAAATTGTTGTGCGCGGCCGTCCAAGCGTAAAAGGCGATAGCACTCTAGCTGCAACTCGCGCATTGGCCATTAAAAATTATTTGGTTGATATTGGAGTTGATGAAGGGTTAATCGAGACAACCCAAGAACCGAATGTTAAAAAAGGCAAAAACGAAGGCTTTTTTGTCTCTGAGTTAATTTTGTTATCAGGCGAGGCAACCACTAAGTCAAATACCAGCGCTAAACCTAAGAAGCAGTACTGGGATTTGGTCCTAGTTGATAACAACTTAGAGACAGCATTAAATAAATGGGCCGCAAAAGCTGGCTATCAACCAATTGTGTGGGATCTGCAAGAAGAAATCCCAATCAATTCATCAGCACGCTTCGAAGGTACGTTTGAAGAAGCTCTAGAAGCTGTTATTCAAAGCCTTCGTACCACTGATTTCCCACTTAAAGCGAAATACTACAGCAATAAGGTAGTCCGCATTACTTCACTCACTGGAGCAAAATAATGAAGAAAATCCTACTATCCGTATTGCTTAGCTCTGTCCTATTCGGCTGTGCTAGCACTAAATTATCTGAGCGCGTAGAAGAGTCTACAACTAAATCTGTAAAAGAGTCGCAAACTCTCTTAAATGATTTGGAAATCAAATCCAAGCAACCAAAAGTTCTGATCGAGAGAACTTCACAAGCATGGTTCGCAGGTAAAGCTCAATTAAACAAAAAACAGGCCTTAAATATCCCAGATAGTTTTAACAGACCAATTACCATTGAGCGTTATCTGACTATCCAAGAAGCGGCTGAGCGTATCACAATCAAAACTGGTATACCTGTTCAAATTGATAATGATTTGCTCAATGTAGGTAGTCAGGCTAACGGCACACAGCCAACCGCAACAGCAGCCACAACCACACCAACTGCAACTGGTGCCAACAATCAAAATGTAAATCAAGTAGTCAATATTCGTTATACAGGCACGATTTATGGATTGCTAGACACAGTAGCTGCTCGCATGGGATTCAACTGGAAGTATCAAAACAATCAAATCCGTTTTTTTACTTTAGATACTCGCACCTACGTATTACATGCTATTCCTGGCGATAGTGCTCTATCAAACAATGTAGGATCAAACGTATCTTCTAGTAGTGGATCTAGCGGCGGTGGCGGTGCTACAGCAGGCGCTACAGGCGGCGGTAGCACTACTGGCAATTCAAATGCTTCATCTAGTCAGTTGACTTCTGTTACATCAACACTGTCAGTATGGACTAATATTAATGACACCGTAGGGTCAATGCTCTCGACAAGAGGTCGTGTAATCACATCCCCATCAACTGGCACTATTACTGTTACAGATAAGCCGGAAATTCTAGATCGCGTATCGACTTATATTGAAGCGCAAAACAAAAATTTATCTAAACAGGTTTTTGTAAACGTCAAAGTTTTCAGCGTTAACCTAACTGACTCAGATAATTACTCTATCAACTGGAATGTTGTATTCAAAAACCTATCAAATCAATTCGGTTTGAGCTTAGTAAATAACTTTCCAACCGCATCTGGTGCAACTACCCTAACTGCTCAGATATTATCAACTGCAACAGGAAATGCAGCGCAATTTGCAGGCTCAGACGCGATGTTAAGTGCACTTTCTACCGAAGGTAAGGTTTCTGTTATTACCTCAGCTACAGTAACAGCGCTAAACAATCAACCAACACCTATTCAAGTTGGTAGACAAACAAGCTACTTGCAATCATCACAAACGACACAAACCGCTAACGTAGGGTCTACAACGGCTTTAATCCCAGGCGTAATCAATACTGGGTTCTCAATGAACGTTCTGCCTCATATCCTTGATGGTGATAAGTTGTTACTCCAATACGCAATTGATATTTCATCATTGTCTCGTATTACCTCTGTGACAAGTAACGGTAGCACCATTCAAACTCCTGAAATCGATACGCGTAACTTCCTTTCAAGAATCGGCATGAAGTCAGGTCAAACATTAGTTTTATCTGGTTTTGAGCAAGCCGCAGACAATCTTGACCGTAGCGGTCTAGGCAATCCTAAAAACACTGCACTAGGCGGCTCACTCAACGCACAAGCTGGTAAAACAATGATCGTTGTAGTGATTACACCAATCGCAACAGAGGGCATCTAATTGGCTAAACTTCATATAACCGAGATCAATGGCGAGAAGTTCGTCCTTGGTCTGTTCTGGCAGTCAATTACTCCTGGCAAAGATAACAAAAAAGAAGCTAGGAAAATTGGTGAAGAGCTTACTCAAGATCTTCTCGTCATTCGCAATGGTGAAAATCTTCAAGCAGGATACGGCTCAACCAAAGATGGTGCGAAAAGTGGGTATTACTCACTTGCTGCAGCAATCACTAAGGGTGCAGCAGAAATTGGAATCACAGGGTCATGGATAGGTGTATTTAAACTCCCTGATGACACCTATGCTTTCATTGCAACTAATGAAGGCATGTTCCTGCCAGATGGTGACTTTGGTGGAGCTGCGGACGAGGTAAAGGATCGCTTACTCAAAGCCTTTAGTTTTGGCCTAGACTGGACAAATATCATTGTCCCAGAAGAGTTCATCTCTACAGTCGGCAAAGGTGAATTTAAACCACTTGACGATTTTTTACCTAAAAGAAAAGGCAAGATTAAGATCCATAAGTGGTGGGGGCTCGAACCAGTCAAACCATCTCTACCTATTGGTAAAATTCTAAGTGTATTTGTATTTGCTGCGATTGCTGCTTACGGATACTACGCGTTCACACAGTATGAGGAAAAAAAAGCAGCTGAAGAGCAGGCGCGTAAATTAGAAATAGCTAGACAAATGTTTGCTCAACAGCAGGTCTCCGGTGAACATCTTGCCCATCCTTGGGCTACTCAAATATATTCTGAAGACTTTATTAACCATTGCATTACAAATATTCAAGATAAATATATCACGCCAGGTTACTGGAGATTAGAGAGAGTAACGTGCACCCCGAGCACAATTGAATATGCTTGGGATAGAAATAGCTCAAATATCAACAGACTCATGATGTATATGCCAACAGCAGTAGTTGATCAAAGTGGTGACAAAGCAACTATGAGCATGCCTATCGTCATGGACGGTCAAATGTCTGATGAAACAAGTATTGCCCCTCTAATCGCTAAATCTAACTTTCTATCCTACTTCCAAGCACGTGGGCTCTCAGTGAAACTTACTGAACAGGCTCCACCTCCCATGCCCCCGCCGGTAGCAGGTACACCTGCAGAAGCTCAGCCGATAAGAGATTGGAAAACTTTTGAATTTCAAATTCAATCGTCTTTCAGCCCATCGAAATTTAGAGAAGTATTTTCTTATCCTGTTACTCGACTTACCAAGATTGAGCTCAAATTATCTAATGGTAAAGATACAAAAACTCAGTGGACGGCCGAAGGTGTTATTTATACAAAGCAGTAAATATAGACACTAAAAATGGCATTTATTATCAATCAATTGACGTGAATATAAATGATTTAATTACTCATCAGACAAGGTTATTAATATGAAACAGAAAATACTTTTTTTATCAATCTTCTTAGCGTTCAATGCGAATGCACAAGATCCTGTTCAACCTTCAATGGAAAGTAAATCAGAATTCATTCAACAAACAGATAATTCTCTTGCGGAAGATATTCGTCTAGATAGTGAATACAACAGATTAGATAAACAGGCAAAAATCCTAGCTAAGAAAAATGAAATTTCAAAACTTGCACCAGGCATCAGCGGCTCTTCTTATGGAGTCCCATACGTTAAGGCAGTAGAGGGTATTGATAAAAAATATACGGCTCTGATCATTTTTGGCAACGGTGTCGAATACGAATCTGTTGCTGGCGATACGCTTCCTAATGGTATGAGAGTCACACGCGTTGCGCCCGGAGATGTGAGAGTGCGTTCCGGTAAAACTGATTATCGTCTAGGTTTCATTAACCCAATGCAAGTTCCAACTGATGCAAGTTCGATTGCAGGTCAATCCGGTGTTCCTAGCGTACCAAGATATTAAATATGTTTTCACTCGGCACAAAAAAACAAGATGAAACGCCTGTAAAAGTACAAGCGGCAACTACTCAATCAATTCAACCAGAGACCGCAAAAGTAATCGATATGGTTAAAACAAATACTGAAAATGTCCTTGTGCTTACAGATGAAGGTGGACTTCACCAGATACCACCAGAACAGCGCAAATACATGGCGTATACCAGCGATGGTAGATTATTTGTTTCACAAAGCCATGTAACGATGCAAGCAACATTCGAATTCGCTGCCAAGATGACTGTACTTGGAAAAAAAATAGAGCGCGTTGTTACAACGCTTGAAGTGATAGAGAGCCTATATAAACAAGGCGCAGGCACCAAAAAAACAATTGCAGACATACGCTCTACAGAATTCAAGTCCGAAGGCGTTGATCTAATTAATAATGCTGCTAAAGAGGGCGCATCAGATATCCACATTCGGGTTAGTAAAAAACGCACGGAAATCTTATACAGAATCAACGGTGACTTAATTTATCAACGTGAGGCAATTGCAGAATACGGTGAGAAATTGTGCACCACGCTTTACCAGGCACTCTCCGACACATCTGATACAAACTTCAAGATTAAAGAACGTCAAGACGCTCGAATTGGTGACAAAGACAAATTACCTGCCGGTATCAATGGCGTACGTATCGCAACAACCCCGACTGATCAGGGTTTTTTGATGGTCATGCGTCTTCTCACAGACAACAATTCTCCAACCTTAGAAGCTTTGGGATGGGGCAAGACACATGCACATCAGCTTAACTTCATGAAGTCTCGTCCTTATGGCATGAATATCATCTGCGGGCCTACAGGTTCAGGTAAAAGCACCACTCTTCAACGTACTCTAAGAGACAAGATTGATGAAAACGAAGGCCGTATTCATGTAATGACAGTTGAAGATCCTGTTGAATACCCAATTCCAGGTGCAGTACAAACATCAGTTACCAATGCCTCTAGTAGTGAGGAGCGTAAGCGTAAATTTGAAGACGCAATTCGTGCATCACTACGTTTAGATCCTGATGTAATCATGATTGGCGAATTACGCGATTTATCATCTGCAGAGTTAGCATTTCACGCTGCATTAACAGGCCATCAAGTCTGGGCCACTCTGCACGCAAATAACCCTATTGGTATCCTAGATCGTCTAATTAGTATGGGCTTAGACCGATATCTGATTGCAGATCCTAACAATCTAACTGGCTTGATTTCACAGAATCTAGTCAAAGTTTTATGTGATCAATGCAAAATCCCTTACCAATCTGCAATTGACAGAGGTCTTGTCTCACCCGGGACGAGACGCAGGGTCGAATCTGTTTGTAAGGATATTCCAAAAATACATATTCGTGGCGATGGCTGTCCTGCTTGCAAAAACACCGGCGTATCTGGCAGAACTGCCGTTGTCGAAATTTTAGTACCAGACCAGACTTTCATGGACTACTACTTAAAGCAAGAAAAGCAACTTGCTATATCTTACTGGAGAGACAAACAGGATGGTAAAACCATAACGCAGCACGTCATTGAAAAAATCGATCTAGGCATTGTAGATCCTAGCATGGCTGAAGAGGTTGTAGGACCACTTAATTTTGATTTGATTGCCAAAGACTTCAGCTTAGGTATGACAGAGGTAGAAGATGCTGCAAGACCTTAACCGCAAGTTCGCCAAGTTACAGTTTTCTACAAAAAAGCGCATTGGTGTTTACAGAAAATTGTCTTCTATGCTTAATAACAACGTTACGTTAAATGAAGCTTTCGGACTCTTATACAAGCAAGCATCTCAAAACGGTAAAAAGCCAAATGAAGGTGTTGCTGTAATCTTCAGAGAAGTCATTGCAAAAATCGATAACGGCGAAAAAGTAGGCTCTGCTTTATCTGAGTGGGTATCAGAAGGCGAATCTATGATGATAATGGCCGGTGAAGATGCCGGTGATTTACATAAAATGCTACTCAAGATCTCAGAAAATCTTGAGAAAAAAGGTGCAATGGTGGGTGCGCTCTTTGGGCTTACATACCCATTCTTCTTGCTATTAATGGTCTGCGCATTTTTGGTTATGTTTGGCGTGATGATCGTTCCCCAATTTGCACAGATAGTACCTCCTGAGAACTGGTCAGGCTATGGTTATTCCCTATATGTCATGTCAGAGATAGTCATCCATTACGGCATATTCGTAGCAATTGGCATCGTCGGGGTGATATTCACTGTCATCTTTACACTCCCTAGGTGGACAGGACCTACACGTGTCATTTTCGACAAAATTCCACCATGGTCAATCTACCGAATGATTAAGGGTGGCGACTTTCTTGTCTCTGTTAATACATTGCTATCAGCAGGCGCACGCCTCGAAGACACTCTCAAAAAGCTAAAGGCTAATGCATCGCCTTGGATGAAAGAGCGTATTGATAGCATTTTCTATAACGTTTCTAACGGCTTTAAGCTGGGTAGTGCTATGGAAAAGTCCGGTCATCAATTTCCAAGTCAAGACATCATCGATGACTTGGTTATTTATGAAAAACTCTCTGATATGAACAAGTCTATTGGCATCATCGCCAAAGAGTGGATAGAAGAGGGCGTTGTTTCAATTCAAAAGCAGGTTGGTATTTTAACGGTAGTAATTTTCATCATGTTAGGTGGTACGACCGCATGGCTAGTTAGCGGCATGTTCTCTCTTCAACAAATGATCTCCACTCAAACGGGTTCGGTTCAACAGCAAGCTAAGTAAATTTTATATAAAGGAAATATCATGAAAGAAAATAAAGCAGTAGAAACAAAAGTAAAGGCAATTAATAAAGGCACTAAACAATCAGGCGCAAGCTTGCTAGAAGCTTTGCTCTGGATGGCGATTGCTTTGATTGTTGCAGGTTTTGCGACAGCTTTAGTAAAAGGCGCGTTTTCAGGTTCAAATACGCTTAAGTCTGGCAACGAAACAAAGGCTCTAATCGCAGGTACACGCTCTGCAACTGGCGGTGGTGCAAACTATGGTACTGCCTCTCTAAATGCTGGTTTGATCGCTGGTGGTTTAGTACCTAACACGCTAACAGTATCAGGTTCAACAATTTCAAACAGCTTTGGCGGCACGGTAACCGTTACAGGTGCAACAAGTAATTTCACGGTAACTGAAACATTAATCCCACAAGATGTGTGCGTCAAAAAGCTCACTAGTGTAGATCCTGGCGTAATTTCAATCTCAATCAATGCTGCAACAGCTATTGCTCCACCTGTATCACTTGCAACAGCAGGTACACAGTGCAGTGCTGCAACCAACACCATCGTTTACACAGCATCGTAAGCACAGAGCAGCCAACTAAGGTTAGTTGGCTGCTTTTTTCAATCTGAAAATAATTAGGCCTTAAAAATGACAGAACTCGTAATTGAAAACCCAGTAGACGCCACAGTTGAAGCTGCTAAACCAGCTGAAAGAGTGGCTGATGCTGGATTCTCTGATTTATATTTAGGACCTAACCATTTTTGGTTTAAAGGTATACCGGGGAAACGTAACCCTGAACCTGCTGCACCAAATCTACATCCCGAACTAAAGGCAATGTATATTAAGTTCAAAGAAGAGCACACTAAAAACAACCGAAAAGACTTCGGTTTGGTACATGATGAAATTAATTATCGCTCTTCTGTGATGCCTTCTCTAAGCGGCGATGTTTACGTGCTACGTAAACTACCTAGTAACGTACCAGAACTTAGCGAAATTAACATTAACAAGCACATTATGAAATACCTGCTTGATCCTAACGCTACTGGACTAATTCTTATCAGTGGCGCTCCTAGTCAAGGCAAAACGACAACAGCATCAGCCATTATCAAATCTCGACTAATCGACCATGGCGGAGTTGCTATTACTGGGGAAGATCCTCCTGAAATGCCGCTTGAAGGTGAGCACGGCAAAGGAATTTGCTTTCAAACGGTAGCTAATGATGAAACTGGCGGTTATTCAGAATTAGCAAAATTAATTGTTAGATGGAATCCGGACATCATTCTCTACGGCGAAATACGAGAAAAAGATGTTGCTGAAGAGGCTTTGAAAGCAAGCATATCTGGTCGCCTTGTAGTGAGTACAGTTCATGCAGACGATGTTGTTTCTACACTGAATAGAATTGCAACGCTTGCTAAAGACATGGAGGCTTCTAATGCATCTTCACTTTTAGCGGCTGGTCTCTACGGTGTAATCAATCAGAAACTGGTAACGAATAATGACAGTAAATTTGCCGTCATCAATGAACACTTATTTGTGAATAAGTCGAATGAACTTCAAATCAGAAAATGTATTTCTGAAGGCCGACTCCCTCAGCTAGCAAGTGAAATCCAATTACAAAAAAACCAACTAATTACGAATAGAGACTAGGCATTATGTATCCACTATACATAGTTTTGTTTTTCTTCTCGATGATTGGCTACGCTAATCTAGATAAGTTTACCGGCGAGCCGGATCTCAATAAGGTAAGAGCGCAAGCGTTGGCCACAAATGAAATTTTCTACGCTAACGCTGTTAAAAACTATGTCATAGCAAACCCTGCAACATCTGGAACAGTTGCGCAAGGTTCACTCGGTCTTCCTACTTGGTACAACAATCTAGGCTGGACAAATAATGTTACAGCCGGAGTAATTACTATTTACCCAGCGACTGTAACCTTCTTAGGTAAAAACACAGAGGTTAGCTGGGAGCTAGCAGACAAAACCTCAGGTAGTCAATTAATTGGGGTTAATCGAAGCGGCCAATTCTACAACCCAATTTCAGGTATTAACGCGGCAATCACAATCCCAGTTGGTGTTCCTGAAAATGCGCCTGTCTACATTCTTACTACGAAATAAATGGTGAACATAATGAAACGTAATCAATCAGGTTTTACCCTATTGGAAATGCTTATTGCTATTGGATTAGCGAGCATACTTTCTGTTATTTTGGGCACCATTGCTAACGATAGTCAAAGAAACGTTAAAGAGCAAAATGCCGCTCAATATCAAAAACGTGTTATGGCGGCTGCCTCTGCATGGATTAAAGATAACTATTCAACCGTAGCAGCAACTGCTACAACAACTACACCTCACAAACTAAACGTTGCAACTCTTGTAGCAGCGAATTACTTGCCTGCAGGTTACTCAAGTGTCAATCCGTTTAATCAAACTACATGCATTCTTACACTTGAGCCAGCTGCTAATAAACTCGAAACAATCGTAGTAACAGAAGGTGGAGTAGAGATACAGCAAGGCAGGGTGCCAACAGTAGCTAACTTAGTTGGTGCGAGTGGTGGTTATATCATGCCTGATAATGTCACAGCACAAGGCTCATTCGGCGGTTGGTCAAGAAACATATCATCATTTATTGCAGATAACTGCTCTGGAACAGCTGCATCTAAAAATCACTTAGCCGGCGCACTATTTCTAGACGGTAGCGATCTACTAAACGATTACTTGTACCGTAGTGCCGTGCCTGGTCATCCAGAAGCCAACACGATGACAACACCGCTACTAATTTCATCAGTTAAAGCTGTTGGCGACTCTTGTACAACAACCGGTTCAATAACTACTGCAGCTGATGGTTCTTTACTGACTTGCCAAGCAGGCGCCTATGCACAACAAGGGAGTGCTTATTGGAAAGATCCAGTTGCTAACTTCGCATCACTTCCTACATGTAACGCTACATCTGCATGGCAAACACGCATCGTACAAACACCAACAACTGGAACTGGTCCACGTGCCTATACCTGTAATGGAGTAAGTACATGGAATGCATTAGCGGTCAACGATTCTGGTAATTTAGTACTACCTGGTACAGCCTCTGTAGGGAAAATTCAGGTCAATGATGTGGTCACAGAGAACACAGCTTGCTCTCCAAATGGCCTTGTAGCCCGCGATTCTGTTGGTTTGCTACTTTCTTGCCAATC